>Ga0208971_1000106_pt1 | contig 57795 bp, 37 predicted proteins | sample AOAMet1_18_M0_10_2_FD_188229 | JGI IMG/M metagenome (GOLD analysis project Ga0208971, IMG submission 188229) | Ammonia-oxidizing marine microbial communities from Monterey Bay, California, USA - CAN11_18_M0_10 (SPAdes) | ecosystem: Environmental > Aquatic > Marine > Intertidal zone | place...
CATCAGACATGACCAACAGTCGAATCATACGTTTCATCGACCAAGGTTGTTCCGAGGATTCAGCCAACGACTGGCCTGATGAATCCACAGAGGGTTGAACTAATTCACTGGCAAGCCAGTCAAGTAGTTCGGGGTGCGTCGGCTTTGCCCCGGCGGCTCCAAAGTCACTGGTAGTCGCGACGATACCAATGCCAAAAATATGATGCCAAATACGATTGACGGCCACGCGAGCGGACAAAGGTTGTTCGGCAGAGGTTAGCCAATTTGCAAAAGCCTGCCTGCGTTGTTTACCTGTCGACTCCGGGGATAGGTTTAGGTCTCCATTAATTTCAGTCAAACCGGATGCAAACACTTCGTCACGCGGATTTTCGGGGCTGCCGCGAGAAAGCACAAATGTTTTCTTGGGTTGGACAAGCTTCGCAACGAAACTTGGCTTTGGCCCTTCATCATTAAGATCGAGTATCAGTTGTTGGATTCGATTCACTATTGCGATATGGGTTTTGTCATTGTTGAGCTGTTTGACTTTGTTCGCGATGTAAACCTTTTTCCATTTGCCGTTTTCGTCAAGAATTTCGACATCGAAGGGGCCGAGGTTGAATTTATTGATGTTGACCAGATAGTCGGTCTGCATGAAGTCTTGTCGGTTGGAGCTAACTCGAACGCGATTTACAAACTGAGGTTTGTCAAAGGTAAATTGAACCCAGGGTTTTTCCTTGCTCCCTTTGGGGGCTTTGGCTGCCCATCCCTCGGTGCCGTATTTTCCGTCGTTAATTTTCCAGAGTTCACCACGAGGTTGGGCGAATTTTTCCGGAGCGTTGGCTTTTGTACCTGCTGAGGCGAGTGCGAGATTTTTATTCCATTCGACGGGGCCAAGGATTTCAAGTTCATCCAGTCTTGCACCTCCCCATTGAAATGAAATTCGGACGGATTGAGTTTTCGTCGAGGGAAAATGCATTTCCCGATAGCCAATCCAATCTTCTTCCCAGAATTTCGTTTCTTTGAGTTTTGCCCGCTGTTCTCGGATTAGCTGATAAATCTCTTCGCCACGTTTTCGCCGCGGGTGATTTTGACTGAGCTCGGGAAAACGGCTTCCAAATTCAATATCCTGAAAAACTGCGGTCATTGCGTAGTAGTCGGTAATGGAAATAGGATCAAACTTGTGGTTGTGGCATCTCGCGCAGCCGATCGTCATGCCGAGTGCCGAAGCTCCTACGGTTTGCAAAATCTCATCCATTCGATCAGCCCGGGCCTGACGACGAGCTGAAGGTTCCTGGCCAACAGTGGCGACCGGGACGTGAGGGCCGGCAACCAAATACCCAGTAGCTTCACCCACGCCAAGGGTATCACCGGCGATTTGTTCCCGAAGAAATTGATCGTAAGGTTTGTTTTCATTAAACGAACGAATGACGTAGTCGCGATAAATCCAAGCGTTCTTGCGGTAAAGATTGCTTTCAGAGCCATTCGTTTCCGCCCAACGAATCACGTCAAGCCAGTGTTGGGCCCAGCGTTCTCCAAATTGAGGAGACGCCAATAGCCGATCGACAAGTTTCTCATAGGCTGTGTCCGGGTTCGTTTTGAATTCACTTTTAAAATTGGCAATTTGCTCAGGAGTAGGTGCGATACCTGTCAACACGATGGAGGCACGGCGGATTAAAGAGACGGCGTCAGCGGGTTGAGAAAAGCTGAGATTTTCAGTTGCTAACTTTTTAGCGAGAAAAGCGTCAACTGGATTTTTGAATTTAGTTTCTGGAACCGGTGGTCGAACAACTGGTTGAAATGACCAATGGTCGGATTTGACGGCTTCCACCGCTTGCATCTGACCAGGCCAGTTCGCGCCTTCGGTAATCCAGCGAGTTAGTAACTCGATTTCTGCGGCTGGGATTTTATCCTCGTCGGGTGGCATTTCCATGCCTTCGTCGGTGTGGTTGATCACGTCCAGCAAATAGCTTTTTTCTGGTTTTCCGGGGACGATGGTGGGTTGGCCGTAATCCCCTCCTTTGAGCATCTGCCCGCGGCGGTCAAGCCTCAACCCTGACTCCTGTTCGTCTTCTCCGTGACAGTGGGAGCAGTGCTCGGCAAATATCGGCGCAATTTGTTTTTCAAAATCTATCTCCTGGCCATCCAGAGTTAGACCACCCCAAAGGAGCGAAAGAATTGCAAATGCCGTCGGTAAAATGAAAAACGATTTCATGGGATTTCTTGGAACGTTAAAAGTTGATTTACTCACAGGTTATTTATCCTGATCATTGTTTCCAGTTTCAAGCTTATTTTTGTGCACTTTATACTCTTGCCAAGTCAAAGTACCGTCAGCGTTAGTATCGGCATTTGGAAAACGTTCAAAAAACTTATTTTTCCAATACTCGCCGTTCCGTTCCGTGACCGAATTTTTGGGTGGAGTCGGATTAGTTTTGGCGGGCAGCATTTTTGTTGATGAGTTTTCTGCGGGTGCCGGTTGGTCCGTCGTCGAAACCGTTCGCGGCGGTCCGATAAGTTCTCCAAGGATTTTTAGGCGGTTCGTGTTTTTTCCAGTTCGGGCTTGGTACATCTGTTGGGTTGCGTTGGTTACCGAGTGAACGAATTCCGGGTAGGATCGCCCGGTCACATCGACGAAACCGCATTGATGGTTTTCGCGATCTTTTCTTCCGGCCGCAGATTGATCGATCCACTGAAACCAGTGAACTCCAACAAAGCGGGGGTCGGCAAGTGCCGTCGAAAGATAATTGCTAAAGGCGAGGCCTCGCTGTCGTTGGTTCCAGGCGGATGCTAGCCCTGGGCTGGGCACGCCTCGATCGACGGCGCCGATATGAAACTCTCCAGCAAGGATAGGCATATCGACATTTGCAGGGACCTGCCACGCCCGAACCGTGGAGTCATAAACATTGACAGAAAACACGTCGGCATGGCCAGCTGCGGCTCGCCCGAGAACATTGGGGCCTCGGTGGCAACGACAGCCCAAAAATAATTTATTCGGTAACACTTCGTTGATTACTTTTTTAGATTTTTCGAAAAAGGCATTAGCGAAATCAAAATAGTAGGGCTCGATATCCTTTCTCGCGGCGGCGGGGATTTCATTGGATTCGGACTTAAGAACCGTGTCCCAACTCGCGTGACTTGTTTCCCAGGCTTGATTGAGTTCTTCGAGGGAAGAATATTTTTTCTTCAGTTGTTGAAGCACCCATTGTTTTGTTGATTCATTGTCTGGCATTTCAAAAATAACGGGAGTCAGTCGATCTGGCCACTCGAATTCATTACCCAGGAACAGGCCCAGACAATAGGGATCGTCTTTGACAGAAGCGTATTTTTCAAGACATTTACGCAAGTCGGATTCATAATTATCGCGAAACGGTGACGGAAGTTTTTTTCTTGCTTGCCACCAAATAGAGGCGATCAAGGTGTAGGGGGTCTTGGCGTCCTCTTGAAGTGGTTTGCTGCTCCAGGAGCCAAGGGTATTGATGCCCCAAGCCCGCATTCGGTCGTGGATTCCATCTCGACTGATTTTTTTCCAGTTAGGACCTAACGCCCGGGCATAATTCATGGCTGGAAAGTTGACGAATTCCCGACCTTGATTCTTTTTGAGGCCGGTCCAGCGGAGTTTATGATTGTCATCCGGTAGCCATTCGAAAAAACCAGCCTCTCGTCGAGAGGGGGTAACGGGCGTAGCCGATTCATCTCCCGCAAGACAGACGCCGACGGAAAAGAAAAGATAGCCTTCCGGGTCGATTAGCCACCAGCGGCCATCCACTTTTTCAGTCCGGAAATGGCCAGTGGCATTCTGTTTTGGGCCGTCTTTCCAGCCTCCAAAGCGGCTCCATTTTTTAGTACTTGCAGCTAGTTTGGCGGTTTCTAATTCGTTAGTCAGCGAGGCCGTGAGGTCTGAGATCTGTTTGATTTTACCTGGCCAGTCGAGAGCATTGACCTGCCCTAGTTCATCTAAATACGGCATTGCGTGGAGGGCTTTGTCCCGTTCTGCCGTGGCTTCCCAGCAAACGACCGGGTCGCTAACGCGAAGATTTACTTTGCCTGTTGAGGATTGGATGTCTAGTTTTAACGTTCGCACATCGGCGGGATAAAATCGTCGCCAGTGCATTCGGTGCCCGTTGGGTTTGGATAATTGGTCGCGGAAAACGGCTGGCCCTTGATAGGTCGATTCTTCTTGCGGAAACACAAACCCCAGCATCGAAGCCTCTTGGGAAGGTGCTACGCCGAACCCGACACAATGCCGAGACCAACCCGTCACATCGCTATTGTTTAACTTGCCATCGACGATCGTTACCCCCGACTCGCGATTGAAAAGCGGGACGCCAACGAGTCGAAATTTTGAAACATCCCACTTCTCTCCTTCGTCAGGAACGAATTCAATAGTCAGCGGAGAGTTTCCCTGAATGATCCAATCGTCTCCCTCGCGTTTGATGCTCCCTTTGAATTGATTGCTAATCTTTAATTTCAACGTTTCGATTGGTTGAAATAATTCAGCGGTGTTTATTTGATTGGTTTGATTTGTATTGGGCTTTGTCTCGGCGGCTGAATTCGTTGGCTTAAAAACAGAAACAGGTAACGGTTCGGTGCTGCGTGCGGTTTCCACAATCCGTTTAAGTTCCGCACGCATTTGGATGACCCTGGCCTGTTGTTTTTCGTCGTTCAGCAGATCGTTCGTTTCTTTTAAATCAGAGGCTAGGTTAAATAAATGAAGAGGCTTTTGTTCCCGCGAGGTGATTAGTTTCCAGTCACCCATCCGCACCATTTTTGCGAGCTGCTGTCCGTAGCGAGGTTCCGCATTGGCTTGGACGAATAGAGATTTTCGATTGGAGTTGGGTTGGTCGCCATTCAGCACCGCGAGAAAAGACTCGCTATCGAGGCCTTGGTCTGGCGCGACGGCTTGCCCAGTCAAATTCGCGAACGTCGCATAAATGTCTTGGAGTCCGACTAACGCATCGGAACGGCTTCCCGGAGCGATGACCGATCCGTTCGGTGTGCCGTCACCCCATCTAACGATCATGGGGATGCGATGGCCCCCTTCCCAGATCGAAGCTTTGCTGCCGCGAAGTCCGCCGCATGAGTCGTGCCCAAGTTTTTGAGCTTCTGGTTTGCCGCGTGCAAGTCCACCATTGTCGCTCACGAAGAGAATCAAGGTGTTGTTTAGTTCTCCGTGGTGCCGAAGTCGGTCGATCATTTTTCCGAGCGTAACATCCGCCTCGAAGAGCATGTCGAGGTGAGCATCTCCTGCCGCCCCTTTAATTTTTATGCCGTCAAGTTCCCGCGGAGGCGTATGTGGTTTGTGACAAGATTCAGTGCAGTACTGCATGAAGAAAGGCTTGCGTTGACCGGCAGCCTGATTGTTGGAGATGTGACGATCGATGAACTGAATTGCTTTGTCTGTCAGAATCGGACCAATTTGGGAGGAATCCCAGTCGGGAGTTCCAAATCCGGTTTTTAATATGACGGAATTACCATGAGTTCCTTCATTCCAAATTTTTAATTCCTGGGGGTTCCCGGCGAGGAGGCCATTTTCAAAAGCGAGATAGGGCGGCCCCTGAATTCCTTGTGGTAATTCGTAGGCATAGTCGAACCCGAAGCTGAAGGGACTGTCTTCAATAGATCGGGAAAAATCAATATCTCGAAAATCGTATTTCCAAGAGATGGGTTTACCCGTGGTCTTGCTAAACATTTGGCCACCGAGGTGCACTTTTCCTAAAAACGCGGTTTGGTAGCCCGCATTTTTCATTAGATGCCCAATCGTTTGCTGACCGTCGAGAACTTGGGAGGGCTGATGGAAGATCCATGTGCCGTTTTCCAGTCTGCCGCGATAGGGGTAGTTGCCCGTTAGAACGCTATATCGGGTAGGCGCACAAACGGACGAAGGAGAATGCGCATCGGTGAACAGCATCCCGTCGGTGGCGAGCTGTTCGAGATTGGGGAGGGCGACCTTGCTGTCTGCATTGTAAGACCGGCAATCACCATATCCCATGTCATCCATTAGAAATAAAATGACGTTGGGAGGTTCGTTGGCCGACACAATTGATGTGAGACAACCGCTGCTCAAAACAATAATTGTCAAGCAAAGAGACGCGATTGCGGAGTTTGTTTTGAAAGGGCTCATAAAAAAGTCAGTTAGAGTTTTGAGTGTTGATTTGCAGTTCAGGAACCATTTTGTTTAAACGAGCTCGCATAGATCCCAATACCAGTTGGTGAGCTTTATGGGATGCCAGATTATTCCATTCGTGTGGATCGTTGTTATGGTCGTAAAGTTCTTCGCTTCCGTTGCGGTACCGGATATACCGCCAGTCCGCCGAGCGAATAGACCAGTTTTGATTTTTAAGATTGAACTTTTGGGTTTTGTCGAGTTTTAGATACTCCCCGACAAAAATCATCGAGAGCGCGGTGTCCGGCCCTTCCCACGTTCCATCTTGAGGATTTTCAATTAGCGGGCGGATGCTGTGACCATCCAGTTTTGCCCCTTGCTTGTTCTTGCGTGTATCTCCATCGAGTGCACATAAATCAATCAGTGTTGGATACAAATCGATCAATGAAATTGGATGTTGGCAGCGCAAACCTGGTTCTTTCAAACCGGGAGTGCGAATTATGAACGGGACGCGGGTGCTCTCTTCCCAAGGCGAATTTTTGAAGAGGTAATCTTTTTCACCCATATTCCATCCATGATCACTCGTTACCACGATGATTGTATTGTTACGGATTGAAGGATCGGGCGATGAATCAATCGCATCGACAATTTCTCCAATGCATTCATCAACTGCGGCAACTCCTGCAAGGTAGGCTTGAGTGAATGCTTTGAGGGCATCCTCCCGAGTGGGGTAAGAGTCTAATAATGTTCGATAATATCGCAGGCCTTTTTGCTCGGGAGCATAGACGTCTGTGTAGTAGGTGTCTTCGGCATCTCCAATGCGGGTAACAGGAAGTTGGATATCTTCGAGTGGAAATAAATCAAAAAACTTTTTTGGGACGTGGATGGGCGTGTGAGGACGTATTAATCCGATACCTAAGAAAAACGGAGACTTAAATTCTGGATCGGCAAAATCGCGAATTTGGTCAGCTGCCCATTTTGCGTTTCGCTCGTCAGGTGTAGGGTCTCGGTCGTTTTCTGAGACGTAGCGAAACGGCTGTCGTTTTTTCCAGTTGCCATAAATCCATCCACTTTCTGGATTGCCATCATCGGCATAGGGCACGCTGGAAAGTGGTGCAAAGGAGCCATCTACAGCACCGATGGCTCGAAATGGCATTGGCACGTCTGGGTGAGCGACTCGCTGATTTCCGTCGTAAATGGAGGGGCCATAATCCGCGCGGTGTTTGAAATTACTCCATTCGTTTGGTTTGCCATGGTGCATTAATTTCCCAGATCCTGCCACGTGATAACCATTGTCTCGGAAATGTTCCATAATCGTTTTTGAGTTTTTTAAGACAGGGTTTTCGAACCATTTTCCCCAGAATAAATTGCCGGAAGTGTGTGGATAGATGCCTGTTAAAAAACTGGAACGCGAGGGAGCGCAAACAGGATTGTTACTGTAAGCACAATCAAAAGAAACACCGGACTTAGCCAAAGCTTTCATGGACGGTGTTCGAGTCTGAGGGTGTCCCTCGAAGCCCTCGACATAATCATTGAGATCATCGCAGATGATAAGGACAACGTTCGGGCGTTCATCAGCGGCAACCCAGTGGTTGATCGAGCAGAGGATCGCGAGCGAGCCAAACAACAATAATTTCATTTTTTCTGCCCCGTCTTTTCAGATTTGTTGCGAGCCTGCTTTTTTTGAAAGGACGGCAAGTGGATCAGTCCTTGGAAAATCGGGTCGATCAATTCCGCCGACCATGTTTTTCGCAATGCTTCCAGCTTTGCTAAAGTATCCGGCTCCTGGAGCGCTAGATTCTTCGTTTCGCCAATATCGTTTTTTAAATTGTAGAGTTGCGATTTTCCACCTTCGAACGGGATGACTTGCTTGTAGTCACCACTTCGTATGGCATAGCGTTGCTGATCGAACTTACGGAGGTAAATAGCTTGATGAGGCGGAGTTTTAATTTCCCCACGGACGTGGGGTACAAGATTGATTCCGTCGAGTGGTCGCTGCTCATCGATCTTGGCACCACTTAGCGACGCGATGGTGGCAAAAATATCAAGCGAGCTGACGGGAGCTTCGTAAACGCTCCCTTTGGGCAACTTGGCAGGCCAGCGGGCGGCAAAGGGGACGCGGAAACCACCTTCCCAAACGTCGCCTTTATTGCCGCGAAGCGGTTTGTTTTGAGAAGCGTTTTTTGTCGTTGGCCCACCATTGTCGGAAAGAAAAAAGATGAGTGTGTTTTGTTCCAAATTATGTTTTTTTAAAGTCGCGAGCAGTTGACCCACTCCATCGTCTACCGCGCTGACCATGGCGGCATAAGTTTTACGTTTGGGATTCTTGATGTTGTTGAATCGGTTCAAATATTTTGGTGTTGCTTGAAGAGGTAAGTGCGGCGCGTTGTACGACAGAAATAAGAAGAACGGTTGCTCTTTATTTTTTTCTATAAACCGGACGCTGGCGTCTGAAAATTCATCCGTTAAATACTTGGTAGTTTTGACCGGCGTGCGATCATTTAATATTAACGTGCGGTAACTTTCATACTCATTACTCGCTGCCGCACTATCCTCAAGGGTAAGATCTTCTGGAAGGTAACGATGACCGCCACCGAGGTGACCGTAAAATTCGTGAAACCCACGGTTCAGTGGATGGTGGTTTTGATGGGCACCCAAGTGCCACTTGCCAACCACTCCGCACCGATAACCGGTTTTGCCAAGGGCTTCGGCAATGGTGGTTTCGCCCAACGGAAGTCCCATGTTGGGGTCGCTCGGCAAATACTGCGGGTTGCGCTCAAATCCAAATCGTTGTGAATATCGACCGGTAATGAAACCGGCACGACTGGGTCCGCAAACTGAGTAAGAAACGTATGCGTTGGTAAATTTCACGCCGGAGTTTGCGATCGAGTCGATGTGGGGCGTGGGGATATCAACGCAACCGTTAAAGCCCACGTCGGCGTAGCCAAGGTCGTCGGTCATGACAACAATTAAGTTCGGCGACGTTGGCGTTTGGTTTTGCGCATTCACATCTGTTGAGGTGGCCAATAACAAATTGGCCGATAAGAGTGCGACGATCAAAAATTGCAGAGGTCTCATTCGAATCCATGATGGAAAGTAAGTAGTTGGGCGCAAGTCTTTTTAGACATGCAAACCATCAAAATTAAGATTGGTCTACCGACTATTTTCAATGCTTGTGAGCCGGTTGGTCACGGGTCGTTATTTTTCATCCAGCTTGGCTTTGAAACTTTTGTATTCAGGCCAGCTTAAATCTCCGTCTTGATTGGTGTCAGCTTCGGGATGTTGCTTGAAGAACTTATTCTTCCATTGCAGGTCCGGCATTTGTTTTTCTTGTTGTGCAGAATCTAATTTCTTGTTCGTTGCTTCGGGACGCTGAACATCGAGTGCAGGCTTGGAATCTGCGTCTGATTTATGAGCCTTTCGTTCGGGCCAAGACAGGGCTCCGTCTCCATTCGTATCCGCGTCTGGATGCTTTTTGAAATATTCAGCTTTCCAATATTCAGCCGTTTTTTTATCAGCTGCCGGTTTTCCGTTAACCGGAGGTTTGGATTGGATTGGCTTCTTGGGTTTAAAAACAGGTTGCTTGGGAATCGAATCTTTTTCTGTAGGAATGCGTTTGATCAACTCACCTCGAAGAGCTGCTAACGGGCCGGCGTGGCTAGGGTCGGTTACTAGATTGTTCCACTCATGTGGGTCTGAGATGGTTTGATAGAGCTCCTCTTTCCCGTTTTCATAGCGGATGTAGCGGTAGTCGTTTGACCGGAGGGAATAGTTTTCTTTGGCTGGGTTGTACTTGGTACGCCATTTGTAGAGCGCGGTAAGTACTGATTCAGGGCCTTCCCAGCTTTTCGTTTTGGCGTTTTCTAAAATTGGTTTAAGGCTGAATCCATCGAGTGGTCGGCCTTTCGTGTTTTTCATCGTTTCACCGTTGAGGCCACACAGGTCCACTAAAGTTGGATAAATATCAATCAGTGAAACAGGATGCGCTGAGACACTTCCCGGCAGTGAGACCCCCGGAGCGCGAATAACGAGTGGAATTCGCGTGCTTTCCTGCCACAGTGAGTTCTTGTAAAGATAATCTTTCTCGCCCATGCCCCACCCGTGGTCACTGGTTACGATGACGATCGTGTTGTCTGCAAGAGAAGTTTGTTCGACGACATCCATAATATTCCCGATCAACTCGTCTACCGACGCAACGCTGGCGAGATAGGCTTGGATAAATCGTTTGAGCGCTTCTTCCCGGGTGTCATAGGATGCGACAAGGTCCTTGTACAAGCGGCTTCCCATGTCCATGGTACGTGTTGAATTTGGTTCTTTCGAAGCTACGTTTCCGCGAATGGAAAGAGCGAATGTATCGTCAATATCTCCTTTCTTTATTTCCGGCAACTCAATCGTATCGAGTGGAAATTGGTCGAAGAAACGTTTGGGAACGACGAGCGGAGTATGAGGTCGAATAAAACCGACGCCCATAAAGAAAGGTTGGTCTCCGGGCTCTTCTGCAAATTCTTTTAGGCGATCGACAGCCCATTGCGAATTAAGTTCGTCTGCAGTTTGATCACGATTTTCTTGTGTCGTAATATTTAATGGTCGCGTTTTTCCCCAGCCGCCGGTAAGCCATGAAAATGGGATTCCCTCTTCATTCGTCCGACCGGAAATGTCGACGAGAGGGCCAAACGAACCGTCTACAGCACCAATGTCACGATAGGGTGCCGGGACATCAGGATGCGCTACGCGATCACTGCCGGTCAGAGCGAACGGCCCATAGTCAGCAGGGTTGCCATATTGGTTCCATTCTTTGGGAACCAAGTGGTGCATTAATTTTCCAGTCCCGAGCGTGAGATATCCATTGGCTCGAAAGTGATCCATTAATGTCCGAGAATTTTTTAGAACTTCGTACTCATTCCATTTTGTGAATCCAAAGCAGCTGGAATGATGTGGGTAGATTCCAGTAAATAGACTCGCCCGAGAGGGGCCACAAATGGGAATGTTGCAATGAGCCTGAGTGAAGGTAACCCCGGTCTTACTTAAGCGGGCGATGTTAGGAGTTTGAGTTTGGGGGTGTCCACCAAAGCCTTCAACGTAATCGTTGAGGTCATCGCAGATGATCAAAATCACATTAGGTTGCTGAACCGCCAGAGCATCGGTGAGCGGATGACAGGTCAAAGCCAAGCACAGAAGCAGAAATTTAGTTTTCATGATGATGAGATCTGCGGGTGCACTCACTGTGTGAATTGCGTGAGCGTACCCGCCATGTTAAGTAGGTTTACAAAAAAGAAGGGAGTCATCATTTCCTGTTGACTGACACGCCAGTCGTGCGGAAAAGACGTCGCCTCGAAAGGTTATTCCACAGGCGATTGGATTTACGGTCGAATCTAAAATTTTACCAAATATTTATGGCTTATTGGAAAAATTGAATTTTGAATAACGCTCCCCCGGTTGTCCACATCTATATTTATATTGGATTCGTCAGGTGAAATCTTCGGGTTTAGGGGAGCATAGGAAATTCGTTTGGGATTGGATTGAGCAACTAAATTTTATGTTTAAAAAAAATCGTAATTGGTGGTAAATCGAACCGCCTGTGGAATAACGTTACAGAGGGCAGCAATATTGGACAAAACAAATTCACAGGATGACCGCTATCATCGATTCGTCGGGCTGCTTGCCCGAAATGATCAGGCGATTCGACGCTTTATTCGTTCGCTACTACCATCGAGCCAAGGGGTTGATGATGTGGTTCAAGAAACGGCGCTGGAGTGTTGGCGTAAATTTTCTGATTTTGAATCAAGTGATTCAGGGCACCCGGATCAAGCTCAAGGAAGTGATGAATTTATCCGTTGGGCCTGCGTTATCGCGAGGTTTAAGGTTATGAGTTGCCAACGAGACTGGGCGCGTGACCGACTCGTATTCAGAGAACATGTTCTTGAGCAATTAGCTGAGGCTGCATTTGAGCGAATTGAAAATCGCGATTTGGAGCGGATGGCTGTCGAACAATGTTTGAGTCAGCTTGCTGTGGAATCGCGGCGGCTTTTGTTGAGTGTGTACCGACCGGGTGATTCAGTAAAGCGAATTGCGAGGGAGAGCGGTGAAAAATCACGTCGCTTGTATAGCAAAATGAACGGGCTGCGAAAGCAATTGCTAAATTGTGTGGAACGTCGGTTGGCAGAGGAATCTTAAATGAACGAAGAGATTGAAAAATTAATTTTTCGCGCGATCGACGGAGCAATTTCGCCAAGTGAATTTAATCGTCTCCAAGATGAGCTGGAAGTAAATGAAGACGCGAGAGTTTTTTATTCCCAGATGCTGTCTCTCGACCAATCGGTTTCAGAGATTGCAGAGTCAGCGGGAGATGAGGTTGTCGATCGTCCGGAGGTGAATTGGAACTCATTCAAAGGAGTCGAAGGAGAAGCTGGCTCGTCATTGCGTGGGCGTTTGCTGACTTATATGTCGATTGCAGCGAGTGCCGTTGTTTTGACGACACTTGCATTTTACTTCACACGATCCTGGAGTGAGCCGGAGATTGTCCAGGTTCGAGAGGTAGAGGCTGCTCCGTTGACTTCCGAAAAGAACGGTGTTGCTGAAGTTGTCCAAAGAATTGACTGTGTTTTAGAAAATGAAAAATGGAGTACTGCTAGTTCTTCTTTTAAGTCCGGGCAGTCCATTACTTTGCTAGAAGGTGTGGTGGTTATTGAGTTTCGAAAAGGTGCCAGAGTCACGTTGGAGGGGCCAGCTAATCTCGAATTTTTAACTGATAATAGCGGCTTTCTTCAGTCAGGAAAATTGACGGCGGTGGTTCCAGATACCGCTCTCGGGTTTGAGATACTAACCCCGAGTAGCCGGCTAATTGATCATGGGACTGAGTTTGGGGTGAGCGTCGATTCCAACGGCGATACCGAAACACATGTTTTCAAAGGAGAGGTTGAGTTAGTAACGAGTCAACCTAAAGGTCAGGCGTCCGATCCAAATTCTGGTAGCCAGCGTTTAACAGATGCGATGGGGATGCGAATGAAGAGGGAAGGTGAAATTCCGGCAGAGGTGATTGATGCCGATCCAAGCCAGTTTATCCGGACCTCAATCGTTGACGCCCAGAGGAATGAGACTCGGAGCGAGATCACTGAATTGGTAGATAAAGAACACTTGACGATGTGGTTTGAAGCGGGGCAGGGGATTCAAAAAGATGCCAAGGGCCGGGTGATATCGTGGGAAAATCTCGCTCCAAGCTCATCGAATCGCAAAGATCAGTTTTTAGAATCGTCAGCTTGGCAGGTCAATGCAAGCCGTCGCCCCGGGTGGTCTGAGAGCGGGCTCAGCGGTTTTCCTGCCGTTCAATTCGGTGGATTCGAGAGTAAGGAATTCTTAGCAACCACCCCTCTTCGCTTGAAAGCTGGTGCGACAGCGTTGGTTGTTTGCCAATTTGATCCGGTGGAAGAGAGTGGCTACGGCCACCTTTTAGTTTTGGGCGGGCAAACCAAGTTTGTTTTAGTGCGTCGTGAAAAAAGTGAGGCGGGCACCTATACCTTATCTTGGCAAAACAAGAACGTGCCACCCTTTCAGATGGAGGCCCTTAACAATGTAAGACCTGTTTCAACTCACCAGCCTCAGGTTTGTGCAGTTCGCTATAGTGTTGAGCAAGATGTTTTCGAGTTGTCTGTTAATGGTGAAGTTGTTGCGTCTGGAGCTCCGCTTGGGAGTCTGGCGGTGAATTCATCTCAAGTGATAGGGTGCGGGCATCATCGGGACCGTTTCTTTTTTAAAGGACAAATTTCCGAAATTGTCGTGTACGACAGAGCACTGCGTCAGAAAAAGTTAGACCAGGTGACTGAATCTTTGATGCAAAAATATAGGATAGAATCTGAATAAAATTTGGTTTTAGCGAGAGCCAGTGGCGTTGCATGAGGGTTCCTGTGTATGATTGAGACATAGTTCGCTGTGTTAAATTCTAAGGATAAATTGCTGTGATTAGATTCTTTTTGACCTGTAGTTTGGTAATGCTGTTTCTGCCTAACTTCAGTTTGCAAGCCACTGATGATGCAGTTCAACCCGTCCCCTCGGATGTTGTGCCGGTCAAAATTAAAAACAAGAAACCTCGGAATGTTGTTTTCATTTTGAGTGATGATCATCGTTATGATGCGATGAGTTTTCTTGGACACCAGTTCGCGGAAACGCCTCACATGGATGCGATGGCTGCCAATGGTGTTCATTTCGAGAATGCTCTGGTTACGACATCGCTTTGCTCGCCAAGTCGAGCTTCGATTTTGACGGGGCTTTATACGTTTCGCCACCGAGTCATTGATAACAACCGAATGGTGCCAGAGGGAACCTTGTTTTTCCCCCAGTACCTACAAAAAGCTGGTTACTCAACCGGCTTTATTGGTAAGTGGCATATGGGTGGGCACCACGATCGGCCACGGCCAGGATTTGATTATTGGGTGAGTTTCAAAGGGCAAGGTCATTACCTGGCTCCGGGGCCGAACTACACTTTGAACGTTAACGGGGAAAGGGTCAAGCAAAAGGGGTACATCACGACTGAGCTGACTGATTATGCACTTGATTTTTTGGAAGACCAGAAAGACAGCGAGAAGCCATTCTTTTTGTATCTTTCTCATAAAGCCGTCCATGCCAATTTCACGCCAGAAAAGAAATACGATCAGAAGTTTGCGGACAAGCCATTTGCTCGACCGGCGAGCGAACAAAAGCTGGAAGATAATCAGAGGAATCTACCTCGATGGTTGCTCGACCAGCGTAACAGTTGGCACGGGGTCGACTTCCCTTATCACAGTGATCTAAATGTTGAGCAATATTACAAACGGTATTGCGAGTCATTGTGCTCTGTCGATGACAGTGTCGGCGCGGTGATGGAACAACTTAAAAAGATGGGAATTCATGATGAAACGCTTGTTATCTACATGGGTGACAATGGATTTATGTTTGGTGAGCACGGCTTGATTGATAAGCGTGTCGCGTATGAGACATCCATCCGAGTGCCCATGCTGATGCAATGCCCAGATCTTTTTAAGGGCCAAACGGTGGTCGATAAAATGGTGGCCAATATCGATATCGCTCCGACGGTTATGGAAGCGATGGGACTTGAAAAGCCAGCTCACATGGATGGAGATAGTTTTATTCAACTGGCTCAGGGAAAGTCCGTGCCTTGGCGAGAGTATTTCCTATATGCCTACTATTGGGAGAAAAACTTTCCGCAATCGCCGACAGTCTTTTCGTTACGGAGTGACAAGTATAAGTACACAACGTATTACGGACTGTGGGATACCGACGAGTTTTTTGATCTTCAAGCAGATCCAATGGAGCAAAATAATCTAATTCGCAATCCAAGTGTTGGTAAGGAAGCCAAAGCGATGGAAAATCGGCTTTACAAAATGATGGCGGATTTAGGCGGAATGGATATTCCAATGAATCAACCAAGGGGCAGTTCACAAAACAAACGATTGGAAACACGTGGCGGAGATCGTGCCGCTGATTTCCCCAAAGCACTCGTTGTTCCTGAGCCACTCAATAAGAACGCGAAATAAGCTCAATCTGTTGAATTGGTTTTACATTCTTCGCCACGATAATCGTGGCGGAGTCTTACCAGGAATGGCTGATGGCAACTGGGCTGTCTGAGTAATGGTAAATCTCGTTCTGCTTAGCGATCGAGGGTTTCGATAAATTTCTCAGCTCGTTCGACCAGCGCTGTCGGCCCCGATAAAAAAATAGCTTCGGGAGTGTGCAGCGCTGTGATCGTTAATTTTCCTTGCCGGCTCGTCAATATAGGTTGTGCATTTCGTATCGCGGTTGCCACGCTTTCGGACAACTGACGATACAAAACAACTTTCTTGCCAACGATTGTCGCGGGAGGTTGACGGTTGACTCGATTGATGGCTTCAATAGTTTGCTTAACGATCGCTATGTCTGTTGGGTTTCCAATCAACGTGATTTGATTCGTCTCTCGATTGACAATGATTTTTACAATTTGTTGGAGGGTTCGGCTTGGTTGCTGAGTACTCGCATCTGATTTGCTGATAGCCAACTGGGCGGCAGCATGGCTAGACGGCCAGGTCAGCGTTAAAAAAACTATGAACGCGAAGCCCAGGCTAAGTTTAGAAATTAAATAATGCATTGGCTTTTTAGTCATCATTTACGGTGAATGGATGTCTCTGAGTTTAGTGCAATCTATCGGTAGTTGGAGTAAGTTCGGGGAAAATTTAAGATTTAAGAGGTAGTGCATTGCTTGAGGTTCTTGAATTATTGCAAGCCGGACTTTTGTTTTGCTCTGTTTTTCTTTTGTCGCTGAGGCCCAATTGCAGGGTCGGCGTTTTTGACGGGAATTTGTTTTTTAAGTTTGGATTTTAACGTTTCCATTTCCGGTTGGTTGGCAATATTAGTCCATTCGTTGGGATCACTCCGAAGGTCGTATAATTCTTCAGATCCGTCGCGATAGCGAATGTAGCGATGCGTATCTGTGCGGACGCTGTGATTGTCTTTTCCATGTGTCGTCAGCGCGGGGTGATGCCAAGTAGCCTTAGGATCGTTCAGTAAAGGAATGAGGCTGTTGCCCTCGAGTTCGTCGCGAGGAGACAATCCACAAAGATCGATAAGCGTGGGGTAAATTGAGAGCAACTCAGCAGGTTGCGAGCAGACTTGCCCTTGCTTACCTCCCGGCTGGACAATGATAAAAGGAACTCGAGTTGCTCGTTCCCACAGCGATTGCTTAGCCCATCGCTCTTTTTCACCGAGAAAAAAACCGTGATCAGAATACAGAATTACAATCGTGTTGTCAGCTAGTGGACTTTGGTAGACCGTGTCGAGTAACCGGCCGACTTGTTCGTCGGTGAATCGGATACAAGACAGGTAAGATTGCACTGCCCGACGCCAATTGGATGACTTTACAAACCAAGCATGGTCAGGCGCAGCTGGGGCGACCATCAATTCACTGGCGATCGCGGGCAAGTCATCACGGTCGTTCGGATTTACCAGGGGCAGTTCGATTTCATCGAGTGGGATTTGATCGAAAATTCGTTTGGGTGAGTAGAAGGGGACATGCGGTCGATAGAAACCAATTGCCATAAAAAATGGTTTAGCAGTTTGGGGATTTGCACTAGTGCGTCTGCTAGTTTCATGGGCTTGGATTTGATCGATCGCCCAGCTCGCAGTTTGATGATCTTGGAATAATTTTTCGTCGTATGGCTGTGCCCCGAAATCCCAAAGGCCATTAGCACCCTCTTTTTTTGGAGTAACCAGGCGTTGGTCAATTTTGAGTCGCTGTCCCGGCCGCGGGCCGACTACGTCAAAATCGCCATCCGGGAGTCCCGAAGTATGATAGATTTTTCCTGTCGTATAGGTTTTGTATCCGTGTGCTGCGAAATGGCGAGAAAGTGTCACGTTCTTTTTTAAACCGGCGACTGTCCATGGCTTCGGGGCATTCATATAAACGCCGCTGGTCGAGGGTCTTAAACCGTACATGATGCTAGTTCGGGACGGATTGCAGATTGGAGCTTGGCAGTGAGCATTGGTGAACAGCGTTCCACGTTTAGCGAGGCGGTCGATGTTGGGTGAGCTTGCTTGTGGGTGACCGCCCAGGCAGCCAACCCAGTCATTAAGATCGTCGATCGCAATCAATAAAACATTGGGTGACTTGTCAGGGACAGGCGTCGAAACTTCGGTTAGGTAAATATCTTTGAATTCGACTTTCATCCCGGGGTCATGAACCTGTAACCCGATCCCACCCTGGCTAAATTGTCCGTTGGTGTAATTGTCTGTGAATTCAGAGGAGAGTTGGCCGTTGATAAAAAACTTAAAATGATTTTTTCGGGCCACAATACGTACCTGGTTCCATTGATCGTGCAGAATACCCTCTTGCTCGATCGGAGAAACAAGTTTTGTGCGGGTTGCCTCGTCGCCCAAATTAATAACGAGATTGGTGCCGCGGTCGCAACGATGTTCTTTCCGATTGGTGAAATGAAAATCCCACGCACCGAGAATGTGTTTGCCAATTCCAGGGTGCCCTAAATCGGCGTGGTAACCAATAAGCGGACGCTTGCCGGAGGGATCGGCCTGCGAGCGAACCTCGATTCCTGTATTTCCTTTTCCATGCAACCGGTAGCTCAGTGACAAGTCAAAATCCGTTAGATTTTGATTGTTCCATGTCAGGTAGGAAAGTCGTTGTTGAGTGCCGGTTCCGACAATCATCCCGTTTTTAACTTGCCAGTCAGAGGCACAATCAGCCGGAACGGCCTGCCAGCCATTCAATGTTTCGCCATCAAAAATTGCTGTCTTGGATTGATTGGGCTTGAGGACTTGTTCGTCGGCATTGGCATCGGCGACTGTGAGTGCGACCAAAACAATCAGACTTGCACTCAGTAGATATAACAGCGTGGAATTTATTCGGGTGAGCATTTTAATTTCAAAATGGATAGTTTGTATTAACAAGTAGCGTTGGCGACGATGAATTATCGTCTGAATTGGAATAAATATCAAAGCGATCCAGTGGATAACAGCAACGCAGGCTTATTTCAGTTCTTCAGTGATAAAACAAACAATCCAGTTCCGGAGCTTCAGTCGTTCAGCTGGAAATGATCGCGCAGTGTGCGCCAGACAAGATTGGGATGTTGGCGACCCGTCGCGTGTTTTCGCTCCGGATAGATCACATGTTTTTTCGGCGATTTGATTCGATTCAACATGCAGAAAATAGTCGTTGGTGGACAGACGTTATCCTGGAGCCCAATGCCGCTGAGTACAGGGCATTCGATTTTAGGTGCCAAAAACATCACATCAAAATAGCTCATTGTTGTTAGGACAGAACTCCAGTCCTGATCATCTTTGGATTCGATCCATTGGTCCATTTCTGGCCAGCGGGTGAGTTGAAAGTAATTATCCCAGTCCACTAAAAAGGGAATGTCCGCGACACAGTAGGCCACAGCAGAATCGAATGCTGCAGTTGCAAGTGCTAAACCCCCTCCCTGGCTTCCTCCCCATACCGCGATTTTCTGAGGATCAATTTTGGGATGGTTTTTTAAAAACTGCATTGCGCGAACGCAATCCATGTAGGCGCCTCGATAAAAATAATTATCTTTATCTTCGAGTCCACGAATCCAGAAGTTATTTGGTTTTCCTGAAATGTCTTTTTGGCTGTTTCCGTGCCCCCGAATGTTGAATGAAAAAACGGCAAGATCATCAAATTTATTGAGAGGCTTCATGTTCTGGCCGTAACCAGGTAGCCGCAGAACACAGGGGTGTGGGCCTGGTGTCTTGGGGATTTCAAGCCAGCCACTTACACGAACATTTCCGAAACTGTGAAATTCAACTTCGAAGAGTGTCAGTTTTTTATCTTTCGATTCGATCTGTTTCGTTGCAAGGTAGTGCGGTTCAATTTTTTCTAGTCGCTCTCGGGTTTGGCTCCAGAATTTATCAAAATCTTGTTCGGGGACACGCTCGCTTTTGATTGCCTCGGGTGCGCTGCCGAATCGGAAAAGTTGGGAGTACTTTTGTTGGCCAGAGTCCAAAGTGATTTTGGCGTAATAGAATCCAGCGGCAGGTGTTTGAAACTTATGCGAGACGGTGACAGTCGAGTCTGCGGGTACCTTGAGAGATTTGGGTTGATCGAATTTGAGTAATAAATTTTGCTGGGCATCGCAAAGCGACCACTGAAGCTTGCCTGCGATAGACTCTTGGGTTTCGTTTTTAATCTCCGCTTGGAAATTGATATTTGAATTAACAGCGGTCGTCCCGTCTCTCTCGCTGGTTTTGAGATGAATTCTGAGTGGAACCTGATCATTTGCGAGGGAGACACTTCCCGAAACCAAGAATGCAATACAGAGAAAAGCAAGGGTGCAGATAGGACTAGTTCCGAGTGACAAAGGGTGTTGGCGAGTCGATCTTAATGGCTGAAAAACAGAATATTCGTCACATGTCGTAGATTCAAGAAATTCAATTTGTTTCAGGCGACCACAGGTCACAGGTCTTCGAGAGTGGCTGGCACTTGGTGTAACGCTGGATTTCATATCGCGCGGCTCTTTGAAATAGGTGGGATCTTGCAAAAAACAAAATTAAATGTCCATCAAACCGATTTATAATTGGTTTAAACAGGCGGCAATGTGTCTATGTTAACGATGGCTTGTTTGAAAAAGCAAATTTTGATGAATCGCAATTGCAGGCAGACACCGTTTGTTTTTAGTCTAAAAATTAGGTTTCAATCAAAGACTCGAAAGTGAGCATGTCGAAATCATGAGTTCAGGAGAAAAGTCAGTTTCGGATACCATCTCACCATCTCGCGGTAAGCGAGCAAGGTGGTGGTTGCTGATTTTATTAGGTGTCGCTGTATCAGCGTGCTTGTTGATTGCGCAAGGGTCCGCACTGCCGGTGGGTACCTCAGTGCGGGAGGGCGTGTTGACTCATCGAGTCCAACTAGGTGACCTCGTCGTTTCCGTGATGGAGCAGGGGACGGTTGAAAGTTCCAATAACACCGAAATCAAGTGTCAGGTACGTGGCTATAGTACCGTGATCCAAGTCGTTAAAGGCGGGACGATCGTCGAGCGAGGAGACGAATTAGTCAGGCTCGATACGAAGCGGTTAGAAGATGCAATTGGAAAAGCGACGACCGACGCACACTCAGCTAAGGCCGATCTCGAACGCACCAGAGCCGATGTTGCTAACGCCGAAATCGCGATCGATGCGTATCTGAAGGGAAGTTATTTGACGGAATCGAATTCGTTAAACAAGGACTTGGAATTAGCGGAGTCGAATTATGAAGCCGCACAGACCGCGATGCAGCGTTCGGAGGCGATGTTCCGTCGTGGTTACGTAAATAAATACGATGTCGATAGCAAGCGTTTTGCTTTAGAGGGGGCGGGACTTAAATTAAAAGTTTGTCAGACGGCGATCGAAGTTTTAAATAACTACACCAAAAAGATGCGGGAAGCGACGCTGCTGGGAAATTTAAAAGCCAGCAAAGCGAAGCTTCAAGCAGATCTTGCAGGTTTGGCGATGGACGAAGGCCGCCGAGACCGCGCGATTGAAGAGTTAGATTATTGTGTCATTCGGGCAGAGCGTGACGGGTTAGTGATTCTTCCCTCTGCCGAGGCGTGGAAAGAGCAACCGGATATTGCCGAGGGCGCGACGGTTCGAAAGGATCAGGTGCTTTTGTTGATGCCCGATTTGACTCAAATGCAAGTCAAAGTTGGAATTCACGAAGCACTTGTTGATCGCGTAAAAAAAGGTCAAACGGCCATCGTGACACTTCCAGATTTTTCTATCGAAGGGGAGGTTCTTTCTATCGCCTCGGTTGCAAAGCCAGCGGGATGGTGGACTGGCAATATGGTGAAATACGACACGGTCATCAGCGTCCCGGCTTCGAAAGACTTAAAGCCCGGGATGAGTGCGGAAATTGAAGTTGTTCTCTCTGAGTATAAAAACGCGTTGCTGGCTCCGGTTTCGGCGGTGGTTGAAACTGATCAATTTTCGCTTTGCTGGGTAAAGAACAGCGCGGGGGAAATTGAGCAACGCGTTCTGTCTCTGGGTGACAGCGACGATGTTTTTATTATCGTCAAATCCGGCCTTATTCAGGGTGATGAGGTGTTGTTAAATCCTCTGGGGTTTTTGGAAGACGCGCAGCTTGAGGCATTACGCGCGTCTGAGCCAGTCGATCGCGCCGATGAAAATCCAAAAAGTAAGGCGGTCGATGAAAAAAAGTCTTTGGGCGTTGGGGGAGGACGGGGTGATTTTTAAATCTTGGGTCATTCGTTTGCTTTTACTTGTGATGGCAATTGTTGCGATTGCGAGTTACTCGATGTATCGGGCCGACCATTCAGCGAATGCAGGGATACTTGTAGAAGCGGAAAAGTTGCCAATTCACACGGTCGGCCGTGGTGATTTGAGCGTCACGGTAGTCGAGCAAGGGGGTCTGGAAAGTTCTGAGAATACGGAAGTGAAATGTCGTGTTCGCGGAAAGAACACCGTTAATTGGGTAATTGAAAATGGCACGCATGTTGAAGAGGGAGATGTTTTAGTTCAGCTCGATACCCTTGCGATTGAAGATGCAATTAACGAACGTTCGAAATACGCGTTCTGGTCGCAGTCGGGGGCCGAACGGTCGAAGGCATTAGTCGAACGATCGAAATTGGCCATCGATGAATATATAAAGGGGCGTTACGTATCACAGCTCATGAGATTGGAAATGAGTTTAGCTTCTGCGGAGGCTAAGGTGGTGACAAGTAAGAGTGAGCGTGACCACCAAAGAAAGTTGCAAAACCGAGGATATTCGGATTCGTTAAAAGTGAGAGAGATCGAGGTGAAGTTAGCTCAGGCCGAGTTGGAGGTGAAAGGGAAAAAAGATGAAATCGAAGTTTTAAAAAAATATACAAAAGCAATGGAGTTGAAGACGCTTGAAGGTAATTTAAAAGCGGCTGAGGCCGATGATGCTGCCAATCAAGAGAGAGCTGTTTTAGATGCCAAGCGGCGGGACTTAGCCAAGTCGGAATATGAGCTGTGCGTGATCAAATCAGAAAAATCCGGGATGGTAATTTTTCCATCTGCGGCAGCCTGGAAGGCATCGCCTGACATCACAGAGGGTGCAACCGTGCACAAAGATCAAGTGTTACTGTTGATGCCGGAACTACAAAAGATGCAAGTAAATGTTGGGATTCATGAATCGATCGTGGACCGGGTTAAACTTGGGATGTTGGCAAAAGTTTCGATTCCCGACAGTGTAATCCAAGGCGAAGTGGTTTCGATCGCTTCGGTTGCGCGGCCGGCCGGTTGGTGGACGGGTAACATGGTCAAATACGATGCGATCATAAAACTACCTGAAGGAACAGCTGGGCTAAAACCTGGCATGAGTGCGGAGGTCGAAATAGTGCTTTCGGAATACAAGGACGTTTTGAAATTGCCGGTTTCAGCTGTTTTAGAGACCACTCAGGATTCGCTTTGTTGGGTAAGAAATCGCTCAGGCGAGATAGAGCGGCGAATCGTTGAGGTTGTCGAGGGAAATGAGGTCTATGTCGTCATCAATCGCGGAGTCGATCTTGGTGAGGAGGTGGTGTTGGATCCGGTTGCGTTTGTACGTGAAGCTCAGCTTGAGGCAATGAAGTCAATCGACGAAGTACTTGGAAATGGTGTCGCTGCCGCTGCTCAGGAGGAGTCCCCATCCGATGAGTAACCGCAAATTGCAGATGGAGGGACCAAAGGAGAGGTGTGAACTGATTCATTGGTTTAGGTCATGATTAATTTTAGTTTTGGCCGGCCATTAAAACTTGGTGTCAAAAGTCTGTTGCTTCAAAAAATGCGAGCCAGCTTGGCGGCGCTCGGAATTTTCATTGGGACGACCACGGTAATTTGGTTGGTGGCAATGGGGGAGGGCGTGAGCTACCAAGCTCAACAGCAAATACTTGAACTCGGCGCGAGAAATATCATTATTCGCACGGTAGATCCCGGAGCAACGGATGACTCAGCGAATAGCCGGGTAAAAAAATACGGCCTGTTGAGAAAGGATTTTGAACGAATTGTTTCAACGGTTCCGGGCGTGGAGGAGGTTATCGCAATGCGGGAAACGCGCTTTGAGTTGCGGTATAAAAATCGAGGGGTGGAAGCCAAGCTGGTCGGGTGCGGCCAAGAGCATCTTGACATGAACCGATTAGATATTGCCAGAGGCAGATGGATCACTCCACGTGATGATGGGCAAAAGTTTATTGTTTTGGCCGACGAAACAGCGAAGCGATTATTTCTTCACGAGAACCCAATTGGAAAAACAATTTGGGTAGGCTCCGAGTTTTATACAGTCATTGGCCAGACGCGACAGCGAGCTGCCTCTGCTGCGATCGGCGGCAGTCTCGATGCGCGAGATTATAACCTGGATGCCTATATTCCTTTAGAAACATTTCGAATGCGAATTGGTGATTGGGTGATGCGGCGGACTTCCAGCGGAGGTTCGTTTCCTTTCGAAGGAGAGATTGTTCAATTGAATCAAATCACGGTTAGAGTAGCCGACTTGGATGACGTCGATGGGACTGCCGCAATTATCAATTCGGATCTTAAAAAGTTTCACAAGACCAAAGATTATTCGGTGGTTGTTCCCAAAGAGTTACTAGAACAGGCGGAACGAACTAAGGCGATGTTCAATGTGTTGCTCGTGGTGATTGCTGGAATATCCCTCTTGGTGGGGGGGATTGGGATCATGAACATCATGCTGGCGACGGTCACCGAGAGGACACGTGAAATTGGGATTCGGAGGGCTCTCGGTGCCAAACAATTTGATATTGTTCAACAATTTCTTGCGGAGACGCTGGTGCTTACAGGCGCTGGCGGATTGTTGGGAGTGGTGTTTGGGCTGATGTGTGGCCCCTTGTTTCAATTGTTTATCTGGGGAATGTCCATCGCATCTCCGGATACGCTTCCGCCAATCGTATCAACATTAGAGCCGAGAATTGCGCCTTGGTCGATTGGATTGTCTCTGTCGATTTCAGTCGGTGCCGGTGTGGTATTTGGGTTATATCCCGCGATGAAAGCTGCTGCGATGGATCCAATTGAAGCACTCAGGCACGAATAGAGTAAGAGCTTGCGGAGCGAGTCTGGAAAATAGAAGATTAGCTTGTCCACGAAACCGTCGACAAATTGGTTATTACTAATGAACTCCAACGAAGAAGAAAAACGAGATCGGATTGTCAAGCTGGCATTCGAGTGCCGCGTCCAACTGATAGCGTATGCCTATGCTCTGCTAGGGGACTATTCGACGGCGGATGATGCGGTGCAGGACGCGATGTTGACTGTTGTGAGAAAGTACGACCAGTTTACTGAAGGTACATCGATTATGGCTTGGTGTCGTTCCATTGTCCGCCTGGAAGTGTTGAGGATCAGACAAAAACAGAAAAAGGACAGAACGCTCGTGGCGAGGCTGTTAGAAGATTCTATTGACCAGGCGTTCGATGAGTATTTCTCGGCAGACTTTGCGAGTCAGGATGCTCGGAAGCGAAAGGCATTGGTAAAGTGTCTTGGTAATTTGACCAAGCGGGGGCGTTCGGTTTTGCAGGGCAGGTTTGCTGAGAGTTTGAGTTATGAGCAGATCGGAAAAAAGGTTGGAATGAGTTTGGAAGCAGTTCGAAAGTCACTCTATCGTCACAAAAAGCAATTGCGAGATTGTGTTGAACTTAATGTGAGAAATGTCGAATGAATGAAAAATTCAAATTGGAAGACTCGGAACAGCAGCGGCTGGAGTACCTTGTTTCGCTTCAGCTGGATGGTGAGCTTTGCGAAGCGGAAATGGAAGAATTGATCGAGCTTCTCAGTCTTCATCCTGAAGCGCGGCAGCGCATGGTTGCTGATAGTCTTTTCGATGTGGAATTGGCTGATATTTTACGAAACGGTGTTAGCGAAACTCCGCGGCACAATCATCGGTCAGGACGTCGACAGTTGTTCGCCCGTTCGCCTGGCGGAGTGTTGCTTGCAGTCGCAGCGATTATCTTAAGTCTCTTTGCGATGCAGTGGGTTCTTGAGTCGCGGGACTTTGGCGAGCGCCAGGAGCATCATATTGCAAAAATCACAGGCATGAGTGGTCCACTGCAATGGACTGGAGATGGCGGCCGCGTTACCACCAAGTTGACGGTTGGTGCTCAGTTGCCGGGCGGGACAATTGAAGGGCAATCGCCTGAATCATGGTTCGAGTTAATGTTTAAAGACGGATCGCGCGTAGTAATTGCGGGTCAATCGAGATTGGTATTTTCTGATCTGGAGCAAAAGGAGCTCCACTTAATTGAGGGCGGTTTTGCTGCGAGCGTGGAACCACAGCCCGCGGGTAAGCCGATGCTGGTTTACACGCGAACTGCGGTACTCGAAGTGCTTGGGACTGAATTTGAAGTTGAGTCAGAGCTGGCCTCAACCTTTTTAAATGTGACCGAAGGGAAGGTGCGCGTGAAGCGTTTAAGTGATGGTCAGTCACTTGATGTTCCGGCGAAGCATCGAGTCACTGCGGCGGCGGATCAATCGTTTGAGTTAGAGGCAACCCCGGAGATGGTTAGTTTTTGGAAAGATCGCCTTGCCCTTGGACCGAAAGGTGTTTACGGGGACTGGCGGCCCGGAGACGCGAGCGAGGGACGCAGGCCTGCGGTTAAATCAATTCCCCATACGATCAAGGAGACCGGGAAGACAATCTATTGTACTTCTCTCAGGGTATTCGGCGGCGAGAGTCCACCGGTTGTACTGCGTCGTGACAGTCAGTTGGTCGTTGAAGGCAGAATTGCTAAAAAGACAAAACTCTTGTTCGTCGGAGTGACGTTGCAACATCCCAACGGCGATTTTGCAGGTCGATTTCAAATTCGCCTGCCGGGCGAAAGTGTGAACGTCAACGAAAAGTTTGAACTCGATCTAGATGTCGAGGATTTCAAACTGGATCCTTCCTTGCGGGAGACTCGACACAAGCTTGCGGATTCGCCGCTCGGTTTGATAGTCACTGATATATGGTGTCATACGCTCTGGGATTCCGCAGGGCTTGAGCTTGAAGGTGTGGAGCTTTATGAAGCGGCTTCAGTGGACTGAGCTGGAGGGAAAAGGTTGCCGCACCCCTGTATGATTACAGGTGGCTGCCTCGCCAGTAGATTGCAACTATGTGGGACAACATGGGTTAGAGCAATTTTCGGTGCGGCAACGTTTATTAACGTAACGCAAATAGATTATGAATTGAACAATCCGGCAATGCAAAGTCAATGATTAAAAAACAGTCAAAATTGATCGCCTTCTTTCGATTCATTCCACTGTTGGTTTGTTCTGTTTGCTCCCTGATTCAGGAGTGCCATGCAGATTGGCCCCAGTTTCGGGGGCTCAATTCAGCAGGGATTGGCAGTGGCTCGCCACCCGTAGAGTTTTCCGCTGATCAAAATCGACTTTGGAAAGTGGATGTCGGGGCAGGGCATAGCTCTCCATGTATTGTTGGACCTCATCTATTTGTGACGTCTTACGATGAAGCGAAAAAAACACTTGAAGTCATTTGCTTGGAAAAGACCAGCGGAAAATTGGCCTGGAAAAATGAAATTCAGGTGAAACAATTTGAAAAAGGACATCCGTCCTTTAATCCAGCGAGTAGCACGCCAACCTCCGATGGCGAGCGAGTTGTTGCCTATTTTGGTTCTTATGGCTTGGTTTGCTACGACGTTACTGGGAAACTGGTGTGGGAAATTAAGATGCCAATGACCAAGTCGTTTGGAGGAAATGCAACCTCTCCGGCGATTGTTGGCGATCGGGTAATTTTATATCGAGGAAATTACGTCGATCATTTTTTATTGGCAGTTAATAAGCGAACGGGTGAAGAGGAGTGGCGGGTAGCGCAGGAGGAAGAGTTTACCGGCGAAATGGCGTGCACGGCGTGTCCGATCGTCGCGGATGATCAACTCATCATTCATTCCGCCAGATCCATCCAAGCTTACCAGCTGGAGAACGGTACGAAGTCATGGGAGATGAAGTGTGCGACGACCGGGACGAGTACGCCGGTGCTGGTGGGAGATGAGGTGCTCGTCGCCGCTTGGAATAAAATGGGAGAACCTTCTCTTCGACCGGAGTTTCCATCGTTTGAAAAACTGCTTGGCGAACATGACCGGAATGATGACGGTTTCATCAATCGTGGAGAGTTTCCTGAGCTTTGGATTTTTCACCGCCCCGATGGGATGGAAGCTCCAATGAACGGGGCGAAAATTAGATTTGACCGCGCCGATCAAAACAAAGATTCCAAATTGTCGGCTAACGAATGGAGTCGCCAGCTAAAAGGTATCGAGAAATTTCGCGAGAATTATCAAACCCATGGAATTCTTGCCATTCCACTGAAGAGCGAAGGGATGTTGGGAGTCGATCAGGTTCGGACTTTGGAAACGCAGGGCATATCAGAGGTGCCCTCTCCGGTCAGTGATGGCAAGTATCTTTATTTTGTCAAGAATGGAGGAATATTAAGCTGTCTTGAGATTGCTACGGGGAAGCGAGTTTACCGAAAACGAACTGGAGGCAAGGGAACCCATTATGCGTCTCCTCTAATTGCTGGCGATCGAATCTATTGCACTGCTGGAGACGGAAAGATCAGCGTGATTTCCACGGGAGCGAATCCAGAAGTTCTTGCGATCAACGACATGGGAGAAGACGTTTTTGCGACTCCAGCCATTGTGGATGGAATCATTTACGTGCGAACTCATTCCGCCCTGTTTGCTTTTGGTGAAGAGGTGGCAAAATGAAAACTGCTCGTTGTGGTATCAACTTGGGCTTGGTTGTTTTTTGGTGGAGTGGAATTTCTCTTTGGAGTAACTCTGGATTCGCCGAAGACAAATGGTTCAAGCAAGTACAGCCTTTGATTGAATCGTCCTGCCTTGCCTGCCATGACGACGCAGAGGAGTCTGGATTAGACCTTTCAGCGTTGGGCTATAAGCTCTCGGATGCGACGGTATTTAAAAATTGGGAGCACGTTTTCGATCGTGTCCGAACTGGCGAAATGCCTCCTGCGACAGAAGATCGCCCGGAGGCTGCAATTTTAGCTTCCGCGTTAGTTGCATTGGAATCAAGCCTTCGGGATGCCAGTCAAAATCATCAAGAGAAATTTGGACGCGTACCAACGCGCCGGTTGACGCCGCTTGAGTTTGAATATTCACTTCATGATTTGTTCGGAATTCATGGAGGTCTTGCCAAGTATTTGCCTCCCGAAAATCGCTCGGCTTCGTTTGATACGGTAGCTCAACAACAGGGAATGTCTGCCGTTCATCTGCAGGGCTTTTTAAAGGCGGCGGATGTCGCGATGGAGGAAGCGATTCAGTTGGGGTCGAGGCCAAATCTCGAGCCGGTTGAGATGAAATATCAAACACATCCCTATGCGACAATGTGGTTTGAACGGCCGTTAAGAAATGGCGGTCAGACTGTCAAACGGGTCGACGGCGCATGGGTTACTTTTGATGTAAGGCCACACGTGGCCCAGTCTAATTATATGGGGTATCGGCCTCGGAAGCCGGGGCTGTACCGGATTACCGCTGAAGCGTACGGGTATCAAGCGGAGACCGTTGTTTCGTTTCAAATTTACAAGGGTTCGGATCAGCAAGGTGGGGCTGAGCTAATTGGCTCGTTCGATTTACCTCCCGGCGAAGCGCGTCAAATTGAGTTGATACATTTTTTCACACCGGGTGATTTCTTTTATCCTGCTCCGGGTGATCACGATTGCCAGCCTGATGGCCGAGAAATATTCGCAAATCAGGGTCAAGAAAATTACGGCGGTGAGGGGCTGGCAATTAAGTGGTTGAAAATACAAGGTCCTTTGGAGACTTCGTGGCCTCCGGCGAGTACCCGAAAGTTTTTGCAGACACAGCAATACGAGAAGAAATGGGCCAAAGGTTTTCACTATTTCCAACCTAAATACCTCAAATCCGAACCAGATCAAGTGCGAGATATCCTCTCAACGTTTGGCTATCAACTCTACCGACGGCCCCTTGGTGGTGGAGAGTTGAATAGACTGACCGAAATGGCTGAGTCCGAATTAGAAGCTGGCCGACCCCTTCATGAGGCGGTACAAGTGCCGCTTCAAACGATGATCAGCTCTCCTCAATTTCTCTATCACTCCGGATCTCCGGGGAGGTTGGACGGGTACGCGTTGGCGACACGTCTATCCTATTTTTTATGGAAGAGCATCCCTGACAAAGAGCTTTTTCAACTTGCTGCTAATGGAAGGTTGCTGGACAAAAAAGTTTTGGAAAATCAAGTGAATCGAATGCTGGACGATAAAAAGTCAGATCGTTTTATCAACGATTTTCTTGATCAGTGGCTCGGTTTAGGCGAAATCGATGCGACAACTCCCGATGAAAAATTATTCCCGGAATACGATGACAATTTGCGACAGGCGATGCTGGGCGAGACGCGGTTGTTTTTCCGAGAGCTGATTGATGAAAACTTAAGCCCCGACCATTTAATTGATTCCAATTTCACTTTTTTGAATCGACGTTTAGCCGAGCATTATGGGTTGGAACTTGAGGGTGAACAAATGGTCAAGGTAACGTTGGCTGACAGCAGCCCGCGAGGCGGATTAATGACGCAGGCAAGTGTTTTAAAAGTCACCTCCAATGGGGTTGTTACATCTCCCGTCAAGCGCGGAAATTTTGTGTTGGATAAACTGCTCGGCACGCCGCCTGCTTCGCCTCCGCCTGACATTGGTTCGATTGAACCCGACACACGAGGAACGACCACGGTTCGAGAAACCCTGGCAGCGCATCGAAATGTAGAATCGTGTGCGAGTTGCCATCGAAAAATCGACCCTCCCGGGTTTGCACTGGAGAGCTTTGATCCGATTGGAGGGTATCGGAACCGTTATCGATCCACTGGGAAAGGTGAAAAAACCAAACGCCAGTTCCGGGGCCGGCCAATTCGTGAATACCGAGAGGGGCCAGCGGTGGATGCATCGGGGGTTACGGAAGCCGGCGAAACGTTTAAAGGAATTAGAGAATACAAAAAGATTCTGGCAAATCAAAAATCGATGGTTACTGAAAATTTGCTGAAACAACTGGTGGTCTATTCAACCGGCGCGGAGATTCAATTTGCTGACCGCGATAAAGTTGCCAAGATGACGGAAGATAATCTTAAGAAGTCTGGTGGAGTTCGGGATCTGATCCATGCGATGATTCAGAGCGACCTATTTCTTAATAAATAAAGAGACAAGATTAACCCCCTGCGCAATTTGGGAGTGAAGAGAATGAAAAAACAATTGAGCCGCAGAACCTTCCTGCAGGCATCTGGCGTTTCTTTGGCACTGCCTTGGCTGGAATCAATGCAACCGGTGTGGGGGCGGAATGTTGACGCGCCGCCCAAACGAATGATTTGTATCTGCACTGCCTTAGGACTTCACGGGCCGGCACTTTATCCTCAAACGGTGGGAGCGAATTACGAGAGCACCGAGTATTTGGAACATCTCGAGCGCCATCGAGACGATTTCACTTTGTTTTCTGGCCTGTCTCATGTTGACCAAGGTGGTGAGCATGCGACGGAACTTACGTTTTTAAGTGGCGCTCGCAATCCTGGCAAAGATGGTTTTCAAAACTCAGTGTCGGTAGATCAGGTTGCAGCAAAACATCTTGGATACGTCACGCGATTCCCTTCGGTGATGCTCAGCAGCGAGGGAGCAAGCAGTCAGTCGTACAACGAAAGTGGCGTGATGGTACCGGCGGAGTACAGTCCTGCCCGTTTGTTTTCTAATTTGTTTTTACAAGGAAATGCCCGCGAGTTAAGTTTGCAAAAACGGAAACTAAGACAGGGCAAGAGTATTCTCGATGAACTGAAATCTCAGGCCCGGTCGATGCAAAAAACAGCAACCGCGGCAGATCGAGATCGGCTGAATGAGTATTTTTCATCGATTCGAGATGCGGAGCGAGATTTAGCGGCGGCAGAAGTTTGGTTCGATCGCCCCAAGCCCCAGACCACGGCCCAGCCTCCAAAGGATATTCCTAGCAAAGCGGATTTGATCGGGCGAACTCGATTGTTGTTTCAAATGATTCCACTGATTTTGGAATCGGATTCTTCCCGAATTGTTAGTGTCTTTATTCAAGACCATCACGTTGTGCCTCAAATAGAAGGCGTTAATTCCGAGCACCATAATCTCTCACACCATGGCCGGGACGAAGCCAAAATTGCTCAGCTGAAGAAGATAGAAACGGCCATTCTTGGTTGTTATGGGGGGCTTCTGGATCAACTGAAAATGAAAGAGGAGGCGGGTGCTCGTCTGTTAGATAAGACAACGGTGATGTTCGGCAGTAATCTTGGAAATGCAAATGCTCACGATCCGAGCAACCTTCCTATCTTTCTCGCCGGTGGCGGTTTTGAGCATGGGAAGTATGTAGCCTTTGATCAAAAGAACAATCAGCCGCTCAGTAATTTATATCTCACTATGTTAAATAAAATGGGTGTCCCTTCAGAGAGTTTTTCAACAAGCACGGGAGGTTTGTCTTGGTCCTGAATTGCCAGTGTTTATTTGCAAAAGTAAGAATTGCAAATCAGAAGAATCGTTTTTTGTTGACATTGTTTTGTGCGGTCTTTGTCTCGCTAGTTTCTGTTGACGCAGGGGACGCTCAATCAATCGATGAAATTGCAAACCAGTGGCATCATTGGCGTGGGCCGAATGTTACAGGCGTGTCGGCAACCGCCCAGCCACCACTAGAGTGGAGTGAATCTAAAAATATTCAATGGAAGGTGCCGGTCGACGGCGAAGGTGGCTCAACGCCAATTGTTTGGGGAGACAAAGTATTTCTGTTGACCGCGATTAAAACGGACAAGTTGGATGCCTCCATTCCTAATCCAGAGGATCAACCCAAGCGTAACTTTTTTGACATTAAAACTCCCAATGCGGTCCACCAGTTTGTTGTTATCTGCCTCGACCGTCATTCTGGAAAAGAACTCTGGCGTCAGGTCGCTGATGAGCGAATTCCTCATGAGGGACACCATGGCGATAATGATTTTGCCTCAGCGTCGCCGACAACCGATGGAAAGCGGTTGTATTGCTGGTTCGGTTCAGCAGGACTTTATTGTTTCGATTTCGACGGAAAACTTGTGTGGCAAAGAGATCTCGGAAAAGCGTTTGTGGGGTCAAGTCTTGGTGAGGGTTGTTCGCCGGTGATCCACGATGGAAAGCTGGTCGTCGTTCGAGACCATTCGAAGCAATCAACCATTTCGGTTCTCGATGCGGAAACGGGTAAAACACTTTGGGAAAAGAATAGAGACGAACCTAACGCCTGGGCAACGCCCCGAGTGATTGAATACGAAGGGAAGACACAAGTAATTACTGCCGCTTCGAATGAGATTCGCAGTTACGATCTGGCGAATGGTGATGTGATTTGGCGATGTCGTGGTTTGACTGGCAATGTGATTCCATGTCCAGTTACTCAAGATGGAGTTGTCTACTGCATGAGCGGGTACGAAGGGTTTTCATTGCTGGCACTTGAAATGTCTAAAACAGGCGACATCACGGATACAGATGCAGTGGTTTGGAAGAAGCAGCAGGGGACACCGTATATCCCATCGCCACTGCTATACGGGGGGATGTTGTATTTCAGCCAGTCCAATCGAAATATATTGACTTGCCTGGATGCTGCAACGGGAAATGAGATTGTATCGCGAACTCGACTTCCGGAACTTTCTAACATCTATGCCTCCCCTGTAGGTGCACAGGATCGGATTTATCTGACGGGTCGAAATGGAAAGACCGTGGTATTGAATCGTACGGATAAGATTGACGTGCTTGCCGTGAATCAGCTGAATGAACGGATCGACTCGTCGCCAGCTTTAGCTGGAAAACAATTGTTTTTACGAGGAGAGAAGAGTCTCTATTGTATTTCGGAAAAGCAATAAATTCGGTGTAAAGCGTTGCAGTTGTTGGTGTTGGAGTGAAATCACTGTTGCGGTGTGAGAGTATCGGAACGCCTGTTAAATTAATTTGGTTAAGATGTCCCCATGGATGCTGTTAAGGCGTCGGGAAATTGCGGTCCAAAGTTGTTTTGCGGCTTTGCAATTCAAACGAAATTATTAGACATAGGAAAAGTAGCATGAAGTTTTTGATGACTTTTAGTGCGTTGGTCATTGCCATGATTAGCGGAGGCAGCGATGCGATGGCGGGCACCGAAACTAACAACGCAAATCAAGGTAAGGAATTAAAAGTGGGTGACCCGGCTCCAAATTGGAAAATGACTGGTAGCGACGGCAAGGTTTATCAACTGTCAGACTTTAAGGGAAAGAAGGCAGTGGTTGTTTCCTGGTATCCAATGGCCTTAACCGGTGGCTGAACGATGCAATGTAAGTCGCTTCGTGAAAGCGGCAATGATTTGAAGAAATTTGACGTAGCTTATTTTGGGGCAAGTTGCGATTCGCTTGCAAAGAACAAGCAGTTTGCTGAAAAGCTGGAATTGGATTATCCCCTGCTCAGTGACACCGACAGTAAAGTCGCTGCAGCTTATGGAATTCAACGAGGAACACTTTCGAAACGCGTAGCTATTTTTGTCGATGTGGACGGAAAGATTGCGCACATTGAGTCAAAGGTAAATTTGCGAGCGCATGGCAAACAAATGGTTGAGCAACTTGAAAAGTTGAACGTGGCGAAAAAGCCAGCGGACGCAAGTGAAAAATAAAATTGTGTAACCAGCGTAAGCTATTAAGGTGGTTCGAGTGAAACTAACTTGTATTTGGGTTGTTATTGGTTCAGTTGCTGCTGGTATCATTTCCGGTTCGGCGGCCTACGATAAAAATTCGAACCACACTTTTGCAATCAGTCGGGCTTACCGGGCTGTTGCTGCGAGCGAGTCAATTCGCTTACCGAGTGAGATCGGTAGTCGAAGTTACATGAGTCCTCATGCATCACCAATTGCGGTTAGCGATCGTTTTGTGTTCGCGGTCAACACGCCCGCCGATACGCTCGATGTGATTGAAAAGGCAAGTAATGAAGTTGTGCACCGGATAAATGTTGGGATTGATCCGGTCAGTGTCGCAGTCCGCCCAGACGGTAAAGAAGTTTGGGTCGCCAATCATATTTCTGATTCGGTCAGTGTGATCGATATCGATTCGAAAAGCCGAACTTATTTGCAAGTCGTTGCGACAATTCAGGCGTTCGAAACCAAGGGCCGCGCTACTCATTTTGACGAACCGGTGGGAATTGCCTTTGCAGGTAATAAAAAAGCGTACGTAGCGCTCTCGGCGGAAAATGAAATTGCGGTTGTCGACGTGCCGACGCGAAAACTCGTTAAACGGCTTGAAATTGTCGGGCAGGATCCGCGAGCCATTTCTGTTCGAGGAGATCGACTCTATGTGATTCCATTCGAATCCAATAACCAAACCCAGCTTTCGGGTGGTAAAAAAGAGGAGATTGGAAGTGATCTGGTAACTTTTGACGCTTGGGATCACTCAATATCGAACAACAATGTTCTTTCTTTGGGACATGTGCTTGATATTGTCAAACATCCGAAGGTTCCCGATCGGGATCTTTTTGTTTTCGATACCAAAACGGATGAGTTAATCGAAACCGTCGATTCGATAGGAACTTTGCTCTACGGTGTGGCCGTAGACTCAAAAGGTCGAGTTTTTGTGGCTCAAACGGATGCTCGGAATGATATTAACGGGCGAGCCGGAACCAAAAAACACGGTTTGGCGGAGCTGGGCAATCGCGCTTTCTTAAATCAGATTACGAAAATTGAGTTTAGTGGATTGGAGGCAAGCCAACCGGAATTCATTGATTTGGAACCTGCTCCCCCCGCTGAGTTTGACGCTCAAGATGCGCTTGCCACCCCATTTGCAATCCAAGTCAGCGACGATGATCAGATCTTAGTCGTTACTGCGGCAGGCTCCGATAAGCTGTTCACCCTCAATCCAGATACGGGGAAAGTGCTAGGTCGTGTAGGCGTGGGTTCCGTTCCGCGTGGGATTGCACTGGAATCCAAAAAGACGGGAGAAGTTTCACGAGCATGGGTGCACAACAGCATTGCTAACACTGTTTCGATCGTCGACCTTGATGATCCGGCCCAACCGATTTTGGCCGAGACAATTTCGTTGGAAGATCCAACGCCGGCTGAGTATAAACACGGCCGTGCTGTTTTTAATTCTGCGAAAGCATCAACAACCGGAACCTTTTCCTGTGCCAGTTGCCATCCAGACGGGCACACTGATCAGCTGCTTTGGGTTTTGAAAACTCCAGTGGTGACAGGGGGGGATCAAATCATGCCGAGATCGACCATGCCACTACGCGGGTTGAGAGACACGGCTCCGTTTCACTGGGATGGTATCCCCGGCGACCCGTATGGAGGAAATAATAGTGCGAACATTCGCGCTCATGTGGAACCTAATAGTGACCCGAATGTCCCTGTCTCAACGATTCGAAGTGTTGTCGATGGATCGCTTGCTTCTACGATGAGCACTGTTGGAGTGAGCGTGGTCAACGATGAGGGAAAGGTCGGGGCACTGTCAGGAAACGAGCGAGATGCGCTGTCGAAATTTCTTCTCGATGTTCCATTTCCACCGGCTCAACGGAGAGCCTACACGAATGTCTTATCGCGAGAAGCTAAAAAAGGTTTTGAACTGTTTCATATTTCCGGTGACGATGATCCTTCGAAAACTAAATTCAATGTCTGTGGAGACTGTCATCGGATGCCGTACTTAGTGAGTACCAATACGCCGGGTTCTGGGATGGACGCCCCAACGTGGCGAGGGGCTTACGATCGTTGGCTTATTCTTCCGCAAGGACGGTTAAATATTATCGAGTTTCCTTTCTTTCGCAGGATCGCTGAGGCTGGTTTAGATGAAGAGTCAGTTTGGAAAATGTCATGGGGGGGACGAGCGAGATTCAATCCAGTCTGGAAGATGGTTCTTGAGGGAAGTACTGGAGTTTCCGGGGCTTTAGGTCGTCAGGTGACATTGAATCGTTTCACGGCGAAACGGGGACGATCGGGTGATTTGCTCAAGGCTCTTGAAGGTGCCTCTGCCGAGGGAGCAGTTGTCCTGCAGGTAGATGGCGTATTTTTGGATCGCGAATTGTCATCCCCTGTGCAGTTGCAGTTTGACGCTGAATTGGAAGGGGGGAAATATCGATCGCTAAATGAACGGTCGAAGGTGTCAACGACCGGTTCTCAGGTGTCGAGTTCCTTTGAATTTGGTGAGTCTTATTCGCGGGAAGAACTGCTCCAATTAGCGAACCAGGAACTGTTTGTGGGTACCTTTACGGCAAGGCATGCAAGCAATCATCGGGATCAGGCGGCACAACCTGCACTCTGGACCAAGGGTTCATTGCATGCCCAGCGGGGGCATCAGAAATTTCCGTTTTTGTACGAGGGGAATTTAAAGATGGCGATTAGCGGACGGCACATTGCCGAAGGTGCAGCGGTGATTGTCGATGGGCATCGCGTTGCCGGAAGCGTTGAAGCCCAAGAGGACAATGTTGAAATTGAGCTGGTGGAGTTGCCGCCGGAGGGTTTGCATATGCTGCAGATTCAAAACCCGAATGGCCTCTTCAGCAATGATTTCATCTTTCATGTTACAACCGACCAGCAGGCGGCCATTGTTGCGGAGAAAAAGATACGCAGAGATAGAGTTCCTTCGCGGTCAGGGTTGTGGGATGCGATTTCCGAAAATGATCTACCAAAAGTAAAAGATCTGGTCCGTCGAGGTGCTAACGTGAGTGCTCGCCATCCTGAAAACGGGAGGACTCCACTAGGTCAGGCTGCGTTACTGGGCAATGTCGAGATCGGTAAGTTTTTGATCCAGAGAGGAGCAAGGGTTTCAGGTAGCAATCGAGACGGAAATACTTCTTTACACGTAGCGGCGTTTCTTTGCGATTTCGAATTTGTCGAATTACTGCTCAGGCATGGTGCGGATCGGAACAAAAAAAATGGCGACGGCCGGATACCTGTCGAGGTGATTAATTCTGATTTGAGTAAACGAACCGTGGAAATTTATGAGGGCATCGGCAAGGCAATCGGGAGAGATTTTGAAATAGATAAAATCCGAAAGAGCCGACCTAAGATGGCCCAATTGCTTCGGGATTATGAGCAGGCATCGAACGCAGATGATTGATATCTTTGTGGTCTGAACCAAAAATCTGGAGGCAACCGCGATTCGATCGGATACATGTTGAGTTTGTGCTGATGCAAGGCAGAGCTTACGGGTTAATCATTCCCTCTGGGATTTTGCCGTCGCCTGTTAATTCACCTTTGGCAAGCCAAGATAGATTGAATCGAGCGACCTGTGATCCGCCGGTGGGTCCTCCTTCGTAGTGGAGGTAGATCAAGCCTTCGGAGGCGGTTCCTGGACGACCGGCGGTTAGGGAGGAATAGGCGGATGCGCCTGCAAACACCAGGCGTTTGACTGGCCATGTTTTTCCACCATCAAAACTTGCCCAAACGGTAGCACGCTCGCGTTTTGGGTTTTCAGTATCGATGTTGCTGAAGATTAAAATATCTTTTCCGGCGATGGGCAACCGGACCAGTCCTCCCATGCATCCGTAGGATCGGTGTTGGTGACCATCGGGTAGAATTTCAACGATGTCCCAGTCTTTCCAGGTTTGTCCACCATCGTCGCTGATTGCGCTACGGCGCCGAGTGTTGTTGGGGCGTTCCTGCCAGTGGACGCGTGAGTTGTAGTAAATTCTTCCATCTGACAGTTCGGCAAGTGTCGCCTCGCCGGTGCCATTTTCCGGAAACGGCTCACTTGTTTTCCACGACTTTCCATGGTCGTCACTGTAAATTGCGTTGGTGTAATGGTTAGGCCACTCGGATCGATCGTTCTTTTTTCCATAGTACCGGGATGCGCGAATGAGGCGTCCCCGGTGAGGTCCATGCCGCAGCGTGATGCCGTGTTCGTTCATATGCATCGAAGGCAAATTGCCATTGTTGTCGGGTTCAATTTTTGTCTTATCCGCTTTCCACGTTTTGCCATCATCCTGACTGCGATACATCGTCAGTGGTGCTGGTGGATGGTGGTCTTCGACAAACATGAGGATGTCTCCCGTATTTTCGTCGACGGTTGTTCCCCCGCCATGAATTCCTGACTTGGTAATAGATAATTCCGGACCCCAGGTTTTACCTCCATCTTCGCTGCGGCGAACGCGAATGTGATTGCTCCCCCAGGATGCAAGAACCGTCCCGTGACGTGTTACCGTGACATTGGGAAACCGCTCATTTTTGAACACCTGAGTGGATTCTAAAATAGGCGCTCCAAGGAATGGTTTAACCCCAGATTCAATCGGTGTCTGGGCAATAGAAAATTGCGTTGTTAATAGGCAAAGTGCTAAACCCAGACAGAGACATAATAGAGGTGGGCTAGTTTGTTTGAGTGGGTTCATTGGTCGGCATTCGGTTTGGATTGAGCGTTGCAGTAATGAGGTTAAGTTGTCGGTAAATGATTTGAATCACTATCAATTTTTGACGCTGAGCTAAGACTTGTCATTTTGAAAGAGGAGGCGTGTGCTGTCAAACAGAGGACAGAATTAAAGAGATTTTGAAATAAGTGGTAAAATGAATTGCTAATTGAGTTGCATTTAATGCTTAAGTTTCGAAGATAGACGGGAGTTAAATGCTATTAACGATTGACGTTGGCAAAGGGCATGACGAGGCGTTCGGTCGAAACGTTGATCAGCGCGATAGGATGCTCGGGGGTTATGGTTTTTAATTTTCACGTGTGGTAGCCCGCACAATCAGTTGTTTCCGATACTAAAGGTTTGAGGCGATGAATTCGAATTTTAAGAAGTGGTTTGGCGTACTCTGTTTTTGTATTGGTGTGAGTTGGTGTTGGGTTGAAGGGGTGAGCGAAGCACAAGAAAAGAACTCCACTCTGCCGAGTTCAATGCGTTTTCGGGGGAACAATGCTGACGGTCTTGCACCGGATAATTCGGGACTCCCAGAATCGTGGTCAAAAACAAAGAATGTGAAATGGGTGGCGGATGTGCCTGGTTGGGGGTGGTCTTGTCCTGTTGTTGTGGGAGACCGTGTTTTTCTTACAGCGGTTGTCGGCGACGAAGAAAATGTAAAACCTAAAAAGGGACTCTATTTGGGCGAAGGCGTTCGAGATCCAGCGAAGGGTTTGCATCATTGGATGGTTTATTGCTTTGACCTTAATAGTGGGAAACAAATCTGGAAGAAGGAAGCTCATACTGGCCAGCCGTTGATTCCGCGGCATCCCAAAAGTTCTTATGCTGCGGAGACTCCTGCGAGCGATGGTGAGCGGTTATTTGTCGTTTTTGGAGACGTAGGAATTTACTGTTATGACCTAAACGGTAATTCGATTTGGTCAAAAAAGATCGAGCCGAAAAAAACTCTTAACGATTGGGGAGCAGCGTCTTCTCCCGTTATTCACGATGGGAAATTGATTGTCGTTTATGACAATCTGGAGAGTTCCTGGATTGCATCCTATGATGGAGCAACAGGTAAAGAAATCTGGAACAAGAAACGAGATGAAACGCATACGTGGTCGACTCCCTTCGTTTGGGAAAACGAGATCAGGACAGAAATTGTAGTTCCGGGACAGCGAAAGTATCGAGGATATTCTTTGTCGGGCGATGTCCTTTGGGAGTTCGACGGGAAAGCGAATCTTGTGATTTCGTCTCCCTTTTCGGCTCACGGTTTGTGCTATTTAGCTTCTGGATATGTCGGGGCTCCACACAAGAATACATTTGCGATTAAGCCTGGAGCGCATGGTGATCTTGCGCCTAATGCAGACAAATATACCGAGAACGAGTTTATCGCTTGGCATACGCCGCGTTCTGCACCTTACAACACCACGCAGTTGGTCTATGGGGATTATCTTTACACGCTTTACGATTTTGGTTTTTTGACCTGCCACGACGCCAAAACGGGTGTAGAGGTCTATGGTAAGCAGCGGTTGAAACCGCGTGGTTCATTCACGGCCTCTCCATGGGCCTACAATGGAAAAATCTTTTGTCTGAACGAGGATGGTTTGACCTATACAATTCAGCCGGGACCCGAGTTTAAAATACTTGAAACAAGTGATTTGGCTGAACTGTCTCTCGCATCTCCAGCAGTGGCAGGTGACAAATTGTTATTGCGAACCGCCTCGAAGCTGTATTGTTTAAGCGAGTCTGAGGAGTAGATTTCTGCTTTGCAAGGACAGTCAGGAGAGTGTTGTCGAGTTGACAGTCCGCAGTGATTGTTAGAATGCAATGATGGGAGGCGGTTGGCGGTTTGTTCATCTACTCCTTAAGGCAATTATTTTAAGGCAGATTTGTTGGTTTCTAAATTAAGCTGGACATTAGCTTTGGTGCGGTTAACGATCGTGGTTTCGATTTTTTGCCTCAGTGCGCTGTCTGCTGGTTTTGCGCTAGCTCAGGATTCAGATTCGAAGTCTCGACGGTATGAACAGGGGCCATTGGTGAAAAAAGATTACCAAGGGGCAGCGCCGGATTCGATCAAGAAATATGCTGCATCCACAGAAATAGAGGTGCGGTACGAGTATCGTTATCAGTTGCACCAAAAGAATCAGCGGTTTCAAATCTATGTATCGGATCTCGACGTGTACTCGATTATGTTGCCAAAAAAATCATGGAATCGGCAGCTGTATAATGTCCGCCTCCTCGACCATGAACAGGGGCACTTTGATATCGGCGAAATTTTTGCGTTGCAGGCGGAAATTGAGATTGCCAGAAAAATGAAAGACAAGCGGCGTTTCCTGAGTACGGGGAAGAGTAAGGCGAGTGTGCTTGCTAAGCTGGAAGAAACTTTGAGTCAGGAGTTTTCTCATGTTGTGGCTGAGATGAAAGAAGAGCAAATTGCTTACGACAACGCTACAAATCATGGCCTCGACCGGAAGGCACAAAAACTCGCCCGCGATAGCCATTCGGAGAAACTAAAAGCATTGCAAAAGAAAGTCAAAAGCCTAGCGGGACACCGGTAGCTTGTTTTGTAGTGGTGAATCGAGTTTTTTCAGTAATCTTGCCTGGGTGGAGATAGTTTCCAAATTGCTAAGGTTGACGGTTACGGCGTAATGCCGTACGTTTACGTATGGATTGCGTATTTGCTGGGTTCGGTCTCTTGGGTGGAGCAGTGGGCGTTAGCAGGCCGCGATTAAGTTTGCTGTCACCTCGTTGAAATGTCGAGGTCGCAGTTTGAGTCTAGTTTGAAATGGTTTCTTAAGGTTTTGGGATAATGAAAATTAATCAAATTCTCGTTTGTTTGTTTGTGTTGGCTTTAGCCGTTCCCTGTTTCGGTCAGGAAAAGGATGGCAAAGAAGGCAAGGGTGGAATGTTCGACTCGAAAGAGGAATATGGAAATTTCATTGGGTCGGCCAAAAGGGCATCGGCTGAAAACCCTGAATTGCGATCTTTGATTCCGCTGATCAATGATATTGCTCAGGGGCAGCCGATTGGTTCAACTGCCGCCCGTTACGGCACGGCGAGTAGTGAACTTGGTCTTTTGTCTAACCCGCGTATTCGCGAAGACATCGAGATGGTTGACGATCAGTATCGGGAGTTTCAGGACCGACAAAGAACTTTGCAAAAAGAAATGGCGGATCAGCTAAGGGAAATTGATTTCACAGATACTGAAAATCTTGCGAGCCAAATTAAGGAAATCCGCGACTCTGCTGAACGAGAAATGAATGAGTTGTTGCTTCCTCATCAGGTCAAGCGATTGAGGCAATTGAGAATGCAGTCTTTACTGCAGCGGCGTGACCTCGTGCAAGTTTTGACGTCTGACCCAATTAAATCTGACCTAAAGATTACGGATGAGCAATCTCAGGAATTGCGAGACTATCAAGTACAGATGCAAGAAGACTTGCAGCGAGAAATGGCAAAACTACAAGATAAGGCGCGAAGTCGATTGCTTTCGAAATTGAATCCGTCGCAAAAGAAAGAAGTTGAAGAGATGATTGGCGATACGTTTGTTTTCCAAAATACAAGAGGCAACGCAAAAGGAAAGCCAGAAGGAAAAGCGAAGGGAAAGGGCAAAGCGTTCGGCAAGGGAAAGTAATTTTCAAAGTAAGAATTTAGCTTTTTGTCCCACTGCCAAATTGAAGTCGGTACAATAAGAATCCAAGAGACATCGCTGACCGAGTTGGCGGTGTCTTTTTTTTGGAGTTACTAGGCTGTTTTTTTGTGAGACATGAAAATGTGGATCCTTTATTCAACACGATGTGTCCTGTTAGTTTTGACTGCGTTGCTGATGATCAACGCTGCCGAAGCAACTGAGAAGCAACCTAATATCATTTATATTTTGGCAGATGATTTAGGTTACGGAGATTTGGGATGTTACGGCCAGGAATTGATCAAGACACCAAATATTGACAGTCTGGCAAAGACTGGCATGCGTTTTACTGACCACTATTCCGGTGCTCCAGTTTGTGCGCCTGCTCGGTGCGTTTTATTGACGGGTCTTCACACCGGTCACTGCCCAATTCGTGGTAATCGCGCATTGGAATTTGAGGGCAACGTACCTATTCCCAAGTCGTATGTGACGTTGGGAGAGGTAATGCAGAAAGCTGGTTACGCGACGGGTGCATTTGGCAAATGGGGGCAAGGTTATCCAGGTTCCGTGGGCGACCCTGTGCTTCGAGGGTTTGACCAATTCTATGGTTACAACTGTCAGCGGGAAGCGCACAATTATTATCCAGGGCATCTTTGGAAGAACGATAAAAAAGTAGTCCTCACTGGCAATGAAAAGGGAAAGAAGGAGCAGTACTCACACGATTTAATTACAGAGCAGGCGTTAAGTTTTATTGCGACTCCCCGCGACAAGCCATTTTTTGTTTACGTTCCTTACACGATTCCTCATACAAGTTTTCAAGTGCCTGATTTGGAACTTTACAGGGAAAAAAGTTGGTCGGTTAATCAGAAAACACAGGCTGCTATGATTTCGCGAATGGATCGAGATGTTGGGCGAATTGTTAAGCAGGTTCAGGCGTTGGGCGAGCTTGAAAACACACTGATTATTTTTTCATCCGATAATGGCCCCCACGGAGCAGGCAAGACCCTGACGCACTTTAATGCTGCCGGTCCGCTTCGTGGTAAAAAGGGAGCGACTTACGAAGGGGGGATCAGGGTGCCGCTGGTTGTGAGTTGGCCGGGAAAAATTAAGCCGGGAACTGAAAGTGATCTCATTTCTGGATTTCAAGATTTGTTTCCTACCTTTGCTGAATTGGCAGGTGCAAAAACTCCTGCGAACATTGATGGGTTAAGTTTTGTTTCTGAATTATTAGGACGACCCGCTCAGAAAAAACATGAGTATCTTTACTGGGAGTTGGGAACTCGCCAGGGATTGAGAAAAGGAAATTGGAAGGCAGTCCGCAACAGCACCAAAAAGAAACTGGGCGACGTCGAAATTTACGACCTGTCTAATGACATCGGGGAATCAAATAATCTCGCGACGCAAAAGCCGGAAATCGCTGCCCAGTTTCTTGAATTACTGCAATCAGCTCGCAAACCTTGTGAACTCTTCCCAATACCAGTTTTGGACAACGAAAAATGAAGTGGATGCAGCAATTTAAGGTCTGGGTTTTTGGTTTGATGATGCTTGCTCCAACTCTTTTAGCGACATCGCTTGCTGCGCAGTCCACTAAGACTCAGGATTCGAAACCGGATCAAGACCCAACACAAAAAGAAGTGACTGCCCAGCCATTAATTGTGCCCGTCTTGATGAAGCCAGGGAAATTGGTTTTCTCAGATAGTTTTAAAGAAAGCACGCTTCGGCCTCAGTGGACTCCGCTGCATCAAACCAGATGGAATGTTATCAATGGCATGCTCCACGGTATTCCTGCCACAGAAGAGTTTCAGAAAAGCCGCACTAAGCATAATGGTGGCACGCCAAGTTCGAAGCTAGAAGTGCCAGTCACAGACTGTATCCTCCAAATGTCTTTTAAATTGACAGGCAAGATGAATGGTGCACACTTTGGATTTAACGATGGAACGTTTCAAAGTGGTACGGGGCATGTCGGGCGAGTCACGTTTCACAAACGCGACGGCATCTCGCTCATTAAAGATAAAAACACCAAACTTGAAAACGATCAGGTTGAAGTCCTCAAATCAGTTCCATTCAAGATTCAGTCGGATCATTGGTATACTTTTGTGCTGGAAGTCAAAGGCGAAAAATTGGTGATGCAATTAAAAGATGGGCCAACTCTGAAGGCGCGGCACGAACGTTTTCGAGCTCCAAAATCCTGGATCAATTTGCCCACGCGAGGCGGCGGCGAAATCTTTTATGACGATGTTCGTATTTGGGCACCGTTAAAAGAAGAGTAGCCTTTGTGGGTTAGTTGTCTTTGGCTATTTCGAAAGTGCCGTTTTCCAACTGTTGGATCGTAATGAGTCGATTGGAATCAATGGTTGGAAACGTTTGGGATTTTTGGTTGGGCCCGTGGATTTTGATCGAGACCGGTGTGTCGACATTGCCTAGTCCGAAGTGGAGTGTCATTTCATTTTGGTTTCCCTGCCCAGTACCCGCTTCAACCGATCTGGTGAAGATGTGTTCGCCGGCAATAACTTTTACGACAGTGCCGATTGCAGATCGATTAAAATCAGTTCCGTTGCCGTGGACGAAGACTTTCAGCCAATGGCTATTTTTCAGCTGATTTTGATAGAGCTTGTTTGCGGTGATTAAATCGAGATCGCCGTCACGATCGTAATCGGCCCAGGCCGCCTGATACGTGGGTGGTAGGTTCCCTAGGTTGTTGTCAACGGTGACATCTGAAAATTGAAAGTTAGTCTGGTTCTTGTAAAGCACGGCATTGTTCTTTTTTCCAAATGAGGCAGTGCCGTAAACGGTGGTAAAAAACAGATCGAGATTCCCATCATTGTCAAAATCGCCGGCTGATGGACTGGCATAAGATTCTTGATAAAAAACTCCGGAGGTGCCACGATCTTCAAATGTGTATTCTTTCTCGGGTCCAAGGTTCTTTAAGAATCTAGATTGAGGCTGATTGCCGCGGCTGTCCCGATGGGCAAAGTTTCCGGCAAATAAATCCATCAATCCGTCGTTATTAAAGTCCCCCCAGGCTGCTCCGATCGAATGCCCACCGCCAAATTTGTCGGAGGTGGCAATTGCATTGACGACCGGCGCTTTGTTCTCAAAATTCCCCAGTCCATCGTTCACCCACAACAGGTTTGGCTGGAGTCGGTAATTGGAAACGTAGATGTCCGGGTCGCCATCGAGGTCGTAATCACAGGCGGTGACTCCTCGTGCGCGGTATTGGGTATCCTCTCGTGCAAGTCGAAAGGCTGTTCCTTTTTCGTTCATGAGAAATAGATCTGGGTAGGTGATTCCGTTGCCCCAATCTTCGTAACCGCCTACGTAAAGGTCAACGTATCCGTCGCGATTGAAGTCTCCCCAGCAGGCCCCCAGAGAAACAGTGTCTGGAAGTTCGGGTAAATCGAAGGGGATGAATTCCTTGCCGCCGATGTTCTTGTAGAGTTTAAGGTTAGACCATGAGAATAGGTCAACAAATCCGTCGTTATCAAAATCTGCCGCAATCAACTCGCCTAGTCCATTGGCCAGGCGGGAGAACTTTTGCCCCTCTTCATTTTTCCAAACGGTGCCACCGCAACACAGATCTGGCCACCCATCATTGTTCAAATCGGCCCAGCATGCTGCGGAGCCGCCTAGCTCAAGCCCCAGACTGGTAGTTTGATCGGTAAAACCCGGAGGGGCTGAATCCTGTGCAGCTAGATCACTCGTTGCGGTCAATAATAAGATAGAAAGAAGAAGATAGTGTCGCATTAGGTTCCCAACTTTTTGATCGTTGTTGAATTGCCAAATCCTTTGACTATTTGCAGGTCAGCCGCTATCGGTTCTTTTGGGTTGTTTTAGATGAGTGAAACTACTCTTGTGGAATTTCATTTAAGGTGTAATACGCGTCAGCGTGTACAAGCTTCTCACCGGTACTTGAGCGAATAGCCGGGAGTCTAAAATCGTGCACGTGTCCCTGAACGCGATTGTCAATTTTGAGATCGACGGTCATGCGATCTTCGGAGACCACTGCTTGCGTTGTGACGGGTGTGGTTTGATCGACTTCGGGGCTGCCATAACCCTGACGATAGATGTGGGTGAAAGTTGCCAATTGGTAGTTCGTAGCCAGACCCGCAATTTTTGGATCTACCGGTTTAGTAAAAGTAATCTTAAAACCGTCTACGGTGGCAGTTATCGTTTTGATTTCGAACGGCGTAACGCCCGTCCAATCCAGACGCTGGATGGCGTACGCCTTTGGGCCACGCACAGGCCAGCCACGATTTGTTCCTCCGGCAATTAAATTACCATTAGGTGTAAATTGCACCGCGAGTAGTCCGGTGTCAAATCCTTCACGGAACGGGTAGCAGGCACCTTGCCAGACGCCATTCACTTTTTCTGTCGTTGCCCGCATGACCACGCCGAGGCTGAAATCACCAATGAAAATCTGGTTTTCAAACGGGCCAAATTTTCCACCGGTGCGATCGACCATGAACCCCGATATGGATCTTCCCATTCGCTTGTAAGGAAAAACGACGGCATAAGGGACTAGCTCTTTCACTCTCTCTCGTTCGACTTCTAATCGAGAGGGGGTATTAGGGACGGTTGGTGGCTGTCCCATTTCTGGAGCAAGTTCGTACGAATTGAAGCTGACTGGGTGCCCCATAAATCCTCCTGGTTCGAGGACTTTTAAAGAGCACGAGCCATTCCACGGGCCTTGGCTCTCAGCATAAAACATAACGCCATGTTCGTTCGGGCCAATTCCGCATGGGCTCCGAATGCCACTGCAAACGGGGATGGAACGTCCATCGGGAGTGATCTTTAAGCACCAACCTCGGAATGGTGCTTTGGAGTGGTAAGACTCCGAAAGGCAGAGCGCGACCCAAATGTTTCCTTCAGGATCGGGTTTGGAGCCGAATGAAAATTCGTGATAGTGTCGGAATCCCCAGCGATCGCTCAGCGTATCAAATTGATCGGCTCGCCCATCGTTATTGGTATCCGTAATGCGTGTTACTTCTGTTTGCTGAGTAATATGAAATGCGTCATTTCGATAGGCCATTCCAAATATTTCATCTAAACCACTGGCGTATTTCTTAAATACGGGTTCTGGGTATTTTTGAAAGATCCCATCAACGAGGAAAATATCGCCCCGCCGCGTAGCGATGGCAAGTTGTTTCTTGTCCGGCATGACCTCAAAGCTGCCTGCTTCAACGGCAAGTTCTGGAGGAAGTGGCACTTCGACCATTTTGTAGTATTTTGCTTCCTCTTCGGCCGTTCCCCAATACTCACCAAGAGGCTCTTGTTGAGGGAAGCAAACGATCAGTAACGTTATTAGTGATTCAAGGAGTGTCGTGAACATGTTTGTTTTTTTGGTAGCTGACTATGGTGTTAACGTGTATTGATGGAGGTTGGTGAATTTACTTCCACTCAAATTCTAAAACAGTATTTTGTGGACGATCGGCAATCAATTCAATTTTAATTTTCAGTTGCTTCTCTTCGCCTAGCTTAATGATTTCACCCTGATGTCCAGAGAGAATGGTGACAACCACCTGGTTGTCAATTAAGTATTTTCCTAGCCCAAGATCCTTGATTTGTTTGCCAGTCGCTGCCTTTAAAGACAGATCGTTTTCATCCTTCGGCGAGGTAAATAAAGTGTCGCGCCTTAGAATGGTGGAAGCACCTTGCGCGGATATGCTTTCAAAGAAGTCTTCAACTTTGATTTCCCCGAAGCGGTATAAGAAGGTGGGCGATTGGGTTTCATCTAATCGGTAACCGAGAAATTGATGGTTGGGAGGACGGGCATCGTCCACTTTCCATGGCAACGAATCACTGTCAAAGTCGGGCCCCTTGCTAAAATTAATTGCTCGTTCCATGGGTCTGGCCGTTCCATGTCCTTGCCCGGTCCAAACTCCGCCCGGGTCCAGGAATTTTCCATTCCAGATCATCGCAAGCCGCATTTGCTCGGCATCAAAGGCGAGATTGACTCCGCCGGGGTAGCCAACGCCGATGCCTCGTTTGCCAATTCCCGGATAGCTTCGGCGCAACATTTTTGCCTCGTCCGTTACCACAATTTCAAGGCGTTCTCTAACAACACCACGGGGTATTCGTGCCTGGCGGCCATCGATTAAATACTGCCACAGCGATTCGATTTGAAATTGTGAATCGCCTTTAATATCCGCCCGAATGGCCTTTCCATCCGGCCAAAAAGATGGCATGACAGTATTTGGACTAAAGGATTGAGGAGCAAGCATGTACTGGAAAAACCAGTCTTTTTTCAGACGGTCTGTCATTTCCGTTAGGTCGACTGCTGGCATGGTGTCAGATTGTTTGTATTGATAGGTATGGCAAGCGACGCAATTAAGACCTTGATTGCCTGCCAGTCGGTGGCCGAGTTCCCGCATCTCTTTTTGGTTGTCAATCTTTGCGAATTCCATACTTGGCAATTTATCTTCCGATTGAAATAAATCGATCAGATGGCCGATGTTAGACTCTCCATATTGGGGCATTCTAGTTTTCATGTACGGTCGTATCGATCGTGCATTGACCAATACATCTCGCATCCAATTCCGATTTAGCTTTGCACCAACTCCTGAAAGGGTGGGCGGAATTCGACCTTGGTCTCCTAGATTTAAATTGGTTGTTTTGAAATGTGGATTGCGGCCCTGGGTTACACCTCCAAGTTCATCGCGGCGATGGCAGGCGATGCAATTAAAAGATTTAAGCGATACAGAGATCTGCTGTTCTCGACTTAGCTCTTCAATTGGATTCGTGATTGTGGAGGTGATTGCCAAGCGATCTGAGTCACTAAGCTCGTAGTTTGGCCAATTGCCGGTCGCAGTTGAAAGGCACCCTTTTTCTACATTGACTTTGGCTAAAGACGGAAGTTGAGGAGGCGTACTGTCAGGCAAAATACCTTGATGGCACGCGCTACAGTTGGCATCTGTAAATAGCTGTTTCCCATTCTTGGCAAGGCTGGAGTCAGTTTCCCAAAGGTTTACAGACGCTGGAGCGTTTTGCAATAAGAAAGCGGCGATGTCCAACGTCTCGCGATTGGTAAGAGACATGCTAGGCATTCGCCCAGAGGGCCGAACTACGTGCGGGTTTTCTAAAAATTCCACCAGACCAGCAAGTGAATATTTAACCGCAAGTTCACCCAGCGGGATGGATTGGTCAAGTTGCCTTTCCTGTGCGGTCGAATCGCGGGGAGCGTGACAGGCAACACACCCAAGTGAATGGAACAGCTCATCTCCACGTTTGATGGATTCAGCGTCAGTCTTGGCGGGTGTGAAGTCGTTGTTGGTACGAGAGGTTAAGAAATGAGTGATCGCAAGGGCATCGTCCATGCGCCTGCTTTTGTCTTTGCCTTGAAACAAGTCTGGCATTGTTGTGCCTGGTTTCAAAGCATGGGGATTAGCAATGAAGTTGGCGAGAAAATCAGGGTTTAAGTGTTTGGCTGACCAGTTCAAATCGGGCGCCTGTTTGGGACTCGTCAGCGAAAGCGCTGCTTCAGGCTGGTGGCAGGCGGCGCAATTTAATTCGTTGATCAGGTTAATTCCACTCAGTTCAACACTCAGTTCGTGTGTTGTTTGAGTTGCTGTCGCGACCAATTTATCTTTGGAGCCACGCTCTTTTAAGTCGATTACATAACGAAGCAGGTCGAGAAATTGCTGGCGATCTTTCAGTTCTTTTACCAAATCATCCGGCATGCTTGATTTTTTGGCGATTCGCATCTCATCGAGATCTTTGCGATCGATTGTCATGACTCGATCAGACTCTGCAGGGTTGCGTAAGATAATTTGAGCGTCATTTTGCGTTTGGATGATACCTGTGAAGATCTCTCCATCCAGCGTCGAGATGATGACAGATTCGTATTCTTTTTTAATTGTCTTTGAGGGTTCGAGAATTGCTTCGACTAAATAAGTATCCGTAACATCCGCCTCTAGTTTGCCAAGGTTGGGTCCAATTCTCACTCCGTCCGATTGGGCTCGATGGCATTTTGCACAATTGATGTTTCCTTGGTGAAATAAAATAGCTCCTCGGACAATGTCGCCTCCTTCTCTCGCAGCAGCGACAAGCGCTTCAGGGTCTTCGCTAAGTAGTTTTTCGTTAAGCGTCTGTGCTGACGTTGTTTGCGAGAAAAAGACTAGCAAAAGCAAAAACGAGATTGAAGATATGATTCGCATGGATCTTTCGTCGGTGAACCGGAGATTTATACGTTGATGTGCGTCCTAAAAATTGCTTTATAACCTGAACAGGAAACAAATTAAGAATCGAACGCGGCAAGGGATGAGCATACAATATAGCCTATTCCTTGAAGCGCATTGATGTAGGATGCAGCTTCTATTGTATTTCCTGGTGTGTTGTTTTTTTAAAGAGCGATGTTATGGCCGATAAAGAAGATCGAGATGTCGAAAAAGGCTATTCCAACTCCGAGTTTGTCGACAAACTTAGGCGGTTGGCCGATGCAATTGAAAACGAAGATAAGTTCGAAATTCAGATCGCTGGTGAACGAATTTATGTGCCAGTTCGTGCTGTATTTAATATTGAGCATGAGCGAGAGGATGGGTTTGAAGAAATCGAATTTCAAATCAAGTGGTCGTCAAGCGATGATTAATGGCGGTTGGAAATGTTGAAAGCATAAACCAAAGTGACAACCTATTGGTTGGCTGGCTCACAAATGGTTAATATGAATCTCCAGATTTGCCGTTCAATTGAGTAAAGCGGTCAGCAGTTGGTTTCGTGGCAAAACGCTGGTAAAGCGAAGCCGGGAAATTTATATGATTTTTATCGTCAATCTTAAAAAGTGAAACAAAGATGATTCTAAATAAGTGGGCTCCGTTACGTATTTTAGTGAGCGCGGTATCGGTGCTATGTGTGATGGTTAGTTTGGAGGCTCAAGAACTACCGCACTCATGCGCCCGTCCTGATCAAATTGCGATTGCCCATCTCCATTTAGACTTAAAAGTCGACTTTGAAAGTCAAAAGCTTGCTGGCTCGGCAACGATGAAGTTGGATCGTCGTACAGCGGCTAGCAAGTTATATCTTGATACGAACGGCCTGAAAATATTTAAGGTCCAATCGCAGCCCGACGGCAAGGAATTGAAGTGGAGTTTGGGCGAACATGAGCCAAATCTTGGTAGCAGTTTAAGTGTTGAGCTTGTCGACGGTGTTGACGAAGTAACGGTCTATTACGAAAGTCAGCCGGGTGCTGAAGCAGTGCAATGGCTGACTCCTGAGCAAACGACCGATAAGAAGTATCCGTTTTTGTTTACTCAGTCGCAGGCGATTCTTGCGAGGACATGGGTTCCCTGTCAGGACACTCCAGCCGTTCGCATGACGTACTCCGCGAAGATTCAGGTGCCGCCAGAGTTGCTGGCGGTGATGAGTGCCTCGAATCCGCAGAGGAAGAATAAAACGGGTGTTTATGAGTTTGAAATGAAGCAACCGATTCCTGCGTACTTGTTGGCGTTGGCTGTCGGTGATTTGAAATTCTTGGAATTGGGGCCGCGAAGTGGCGTCTACGCTGAACCCTCAGTATTAAAAAAAGCGGTGTGGGAATTAGCAGATACCGAGAAAATGATTTCAGCTGCCGAAGCGCTTTATGGAGAGTATCGATGGGATCGGTATGATGTGATTTTTCTTCCGTCGAGTTTCCCGTTTGGTGGAATGGAAAATCCGAGATTAACATTTGCGACCCCAACTATTCTGGCAGGCGACCGATCGCTGGTTGCGTTGATCGCGCATGAGTTGGCCCACTCCTGGTCTGGCAATTTAGTAACCAACGCGACTTGGGATGATTTTTGGCTGAACGAAGGCTTTACTGTTTATTTTGAACAGCGAATTATGGAGGCGATCTACGGTCGGGAGTATTCTGAAATGTTAGCGAAGCTGTCGCTTGACGGTTTGCTCGCAGAAATCAAAGAACTCGAAGCACGTGATACATGGTTGAAACTGGATTTGCGGGGAAGAAACCCGGATGACGGCATGACTTCGATCGCCTACGACAAAGGATATTTCTTTTTGCGGATGCTGGAAGAAAAAGTGGGGCGTGAAAAATTCGATCAATTTTTGAAATCTTATTTCAAAAAATTCGCTTTTAAAAGTATGACAACAGAAGGGTTCTTGAGCTACCTACAAGAGAATCTTGACAAGAAGATAGACTTCAACGCTTGGGTCTACTCGCCCGGCCTGCCCGCTGATGTGCCAGTCGTTAAGACGGAGGCGCTGGAACGTGTTGAACAGGCGGCGCAGAATTTTCTAAACGGGGGTGAACTTTCGGTTCTGGCCGTTGATTTCGAAACAGACCAATGGACTACACATCATTGGAACCATTTTTTGCGTTCTTTTAAAAACGATCTTAGCCCTGCTCAAATGAAGAGTTTGGACGACCAGTTTAGATTTACCCAATCGGGCAATTCAGAGATCACACACGATTGGATGGTGCTCGTAATTGGATCAGGCTACCAAACTGGTTTCCCACGTCTCGAAGAATTTCTCACGGAGCAGGGGAGGCGGAAATTCCTGCAGCCTTTGTATGAAAAAATGGCAACGACCCCGGAAGGCCTCGAGCGTGCAAATCGGATTTACGCCAAGGCTCGTCCTGGCTATCACGCCGTTTCACGGCAAACGATTGATAAAATTTTGAATTATAAACCGACTGAGAATTAGATTTTTTAAGCGAGGTGGTGTTCTGGCATTCTTGGTAAGAACTACATCTACTTAGTTTTTCTGGTATACTCCGCGGCGTTCCCGGTTAAGTCTGCCGGGCGGTCGTTTTGGAAAACGTTTTTTGAAATATCGGAGCAACATAATGAATTCACTTGGGTTGCAAGGTCGAGTTTTTGGATTCCTGGCGGCAGTTTTTTCTGTCGTATTGGCAATTGCAGGATGCGCACAAACAGATCCAGTGGTGCCGGAAGTAGTCGTTACTGAAACGGTCGATGATGTTGAACCGTTAGTGAATCGGGTTTTGACTCAGGAAGAGCAAGACGCATTAGAACCTGGGACAGTTTTGACATTGCTTCAAGAAGGCAATCAACGTTTCATGGCGGGCAACCTCACCGCTCGGGATCACACGGAGCAAGTGCGTGACGCAGCAATGGGGCAATTTCCCAAGGCTGTGATTTTGTCTTGTCTCGATTCACGTATTCCAGTGGAGGATGTTTTTGACCGCGGGATTGGAGATATCTTCGTTGCAAGAGTGGCTGGTAATTTTGCCAATACAGATATTCTTGGCAGCATGGAATTTGGCTGTAAGGTATCGGGTGCAAAATTAGTGTTGGTGCTTGGGCATGAAGGTTGCGGCGCCATTGCCGGAGCGATTGACGGCGTCGAGCTTGGAAATATCACTCCGATGCTTGCAAATATAAAGCCGGCGATGGCTTACTTTGGAGATTATTCAGGCGAAAAGACCAGCGCTAATAAGGCGTACATGAATATGGTTACTGAACAGAATGTTCTGTGCACAATTGAATATATCCAGAAGAACAGTCCGATTCTCCAATCAATGGAAACCGAAGAGAAAATCAAAATCGTTGGTGGTATCTATGATATGCACACTGGCGAAGTTAGGTTTCTAGAATAATTTGCTTAGGTAATCGCCGAAGGGACGCACCTCTAATAGAGGTTGGTACGTTAGAGCGAGCTCCGGATTTTTGATTGCGGCTCACATAACGGTGTACAACAAGGCGGTCGTTCTAACCAACTTCGAGAGTCGTAATTCCAAAAATTCTGGCGTGGTCTAATTCGGGTGGTTGCCCGCAATACATTCGTTGGCACCCGAAGACTTCTGACATTGAGAAAGATTTGCAAAGACGGATCGCTGCCGGGTTATTGTCTGGTGAGTCGATGAACATCGATTTTCCCTGACCATGCCGGGCAAACCCGGCCCACAAGCGGTTCGCAATTGCGGCCTCATCGGCGATCAGCGGGCCTACTTTCCAGCCAGAAAGACAGGGTCGCATAAGTCCGTAGCCGCGGAGTTGGTCTTTTTCGATCAAGCCGAGTCCGATCGCATTGTCTTGTTCGATCCAACTCCTAAGAAAGTCATGTCGGTTCCCTGGAAAGCACCCTTCATCCAGATCCTCGATAGCGCTGAAATCGATATTAGCAAGCTCAGTGAGACCTGTGTCTAGATCGGGCGTTGCGTCGGTCGAGATAAATTCAAACCGTCGATGTCTCGTAAACTGTCGAAATCCACCTCGCTCATAAAAAGGGACCATCTCATCGACGCCGTCGAGTCCAATCGCTGCTCCCGATGCTAATCTCGACTGCAGTCTTTCTTTTCGAGCAACCCAGAGTCTTGAACCAAGCTTTTGGCTTCGAAATTGTTTATCCACGATAAACAGTCCCATAAAGCCAAACATTGAATTATGTCGAATGACGGCCCCTCCACCCACCAATTTATCTTCGACTTCAATCGCCATGAATCCATCCGGGTCGAGATCCCAGAAAAGTTCAGCATCATTGATGCCGGGGTTCCAACCTTCAATTGCGGCCCAGTCGAGCAATTGTTGTTGTTCGGGTTGTGACATCTGGCGGATTATCGCATCCATGATTTTACTGGCTCTTCTTTGATCCATTCATGATCAAGTTTTCTGTAGGTCAGATTTGTTTACTGCTCACCTGATTATTTTTCATGTCCGATCAAAAAACGCATTCATCATCGGTTGGGTTGCATCCGAGTGGCGAAAATGACAATTCGAAACCGGGGATTTCCCGAGTGATCAAATTGGCCAGACTGTCCCCCAAGACAGTTTAGCTTTGGCCCGACGTGATTTCTATTTTTGAACGTCATTGGCTTTTGCCGGTTTCGGTTTGTTTCGGGCTTTGCGCCAGTCTGCCTGCCGGTCGAGAGCCTCCAGTTCTACTGGCCGGCCTGAATCCCCTTGCTCAGCCATCCATTGCTCGAGTTTAGTCGCGAGCTGCTGCTGTACGGTTGAGAATTCAGGTTGCCCAAATAAATTGGTTTGGCAGTAGGGGTCTTTGAGGATGTCGTATAGTTCTTCGGGCGGCCGTTTCAAAAAACGGTCTGCGCGTTGCCGTGTGCCGACGTCCACATCGCGGGTTTTTTCAAACAGTGTTCTGGAGACGGGGATACTGAATTCATTTTCAGGAAACAGGTTGCGAATGTAACGATAGCGATCGCCAACAACCGTTCGGACGCCATAGGGAGCGCGGCATCCACTGACGCCAATCGTTGTTTGCATGCTGAACGCGTATTGCTTGTGAGTTTGCGTCTCGCCTTGAAGTAGTTTTAAGAACGATTTTCCGTCGAGCCCCGGAGGCGTTTTGACACCGGCGACATCGAGCAGCGTAGGAACAATGTCGGTGTATTCAACAATTGCGTCTGTTTTGGAACCCGCGGCAACGACTCCCGGCCAGGAGGCCACCAACCCACTGGCGACTCCAATTTCGTAACAAGTCCATTTCCCGAATGGAAATCCACTGCCTTGTTCGGTTGCCACCATCACCAGAGTTTTTTTTCTTAAATCTAACTGGTCGAGCATCGCCAACACTTCTCCGACTTGGCCGTCGAAATAAGTAATCTCAGCAAGGTATTTTGCATATTCATTTCGATGGTAATCGAATTGTTGAGGTGTCAGGGGCGCGTCGGCATAGGGCGTTGGGTCTCCTTTGGTATAGGGGCCGTGAGGCTCGTTGGAGCAGAGAAAGAGGCAGAACGGATCGCCAGTCTTCGTTGATTGTTCCAGTAAATTAAAAACCTGGGGATATCGCCAGCCGTTGACGAGGGGTACGTCCTGATCTGCGGGCTCTGCAAATTCCTTAAAATATTCAAACGGAAAAACGGACGGTGGGGCAATGTGTGTTTTACCGTCGAGAACGACTCGATAATTAGAGTCAGCAAGAAAGTGCGGGATGCTTTTTATGTTCTCATAAGCCTGTGCATGATTGGGATAGGCGCCGCTTTTGACTGGGTAAAGACCAGTGTAAAGGGCATGTCGAGTTGGGGAACACATGGGCGCTGCTTGGTAGCATCGATTGAACGTCATTCCGTTTTTGGCGAGGGAGTTCAAATGAGGCGTTTTAGCTGGGCCGCCATAGAGTTCCAAGTCGAGGTAGCTGCAGTCATCGGCAAGGATGAAAATGATATTGGGAGTCTCATCTGCTTCCGCGACGGAGTTCAGTGTGTTGGAACTCAGAAACAGGCAAGTAATGCAATAAAGGATCAAAGTTTTCATTGGTTTGACTAATGGAGAGGAGTCATGTTTGGGAGTCATGCTTGGGAGTCTAACGTTCGAATACGATTGTTCGAACCGCTTTGGCTGGAATTGGGCTTCGCAATTTAACCGCGTCGCAGTTTAAATTTTTATCTGTTTGCCAAGCGCCCGTGAAGTTGAAATCGACCGGTTGGTTAATTTCAAGTTGTTGGCTCTGATCAGTATCGTTGACGATGACCATTACAAGTTGGGAGCGATCGGGGCTTTCAAACGCAGAGATCTGGAGATTGGAGGGCGACTCGAATTGGATTCGGCGGTATCCAGGTTTTACAAATGCTGAATATTGCCGGAAAGCGTAGTAAGTTTTTGTGTTTTCGAGAAAAGGCTGAAAGCCGTCTACATTTTTTTCCTGAACCAATACAAGTCCTTCGTCGCGGTGTTTTTGGCGTGTGTTGGGGTTGGTGACGGCATCGGGGGCGAGACTGTAAACAAGTCCCCACCATAGGAAAGCATTCGCTTCCGCGTCCACGAGTGTTAAATGAATATAACGAGCTGCTTTGATGGCTTTGTCATGCTCAGTCAGCGTTGGAGTCCAGCCATAAGTGTGCCAGGCGTCTCCATTCCACTGAGCGCCGGTAGTCTCAGTCATCCAAAGTCGTTTGTCAGGTAAATGCTGTGACCTTAGCGAGTTAAGTTCTCGAGTGTTGTCGACCAGCATTTTGATTGGGCCAGCTTGACCTTCGACAAAGCTGTCGTAAATGTGATAGGCCGCAACATCGACGGCAGGACTGGTTAAGACGGGGAGATAGCGGGCGAACTCAGAGGCTTCGGGGCCGATGTATGCGAGATCGGGAGCTGCGATTTTGATGTTCGCCAGTCCGGCGGCTTGAAGTCGAGGTTTTATTTTCAGTTCGATGAACTCACGCAAATCGTTAGGTGACCAATGACACGTTTGCGTTCCCGGGTGAGACCAATTGGTTTCATTTTGCACCCCAACGGTGGTCACGTTGATTCCCCACTGTCGATATTGCTTGACTCGTCTGACCAGTTCGTCAGCCCACTCGTCTATGAGTGCAGGCTTGAGAACATATTGCTGATTGTTGCCAATGGTTTTGACGTCGAGCCAATAATCGGGGTCGGGGTG
>Ga0208971_1000113_pt1 | contig 56875 bp, 41 predicted proteins | sample AOAMet1_18_M0_10_2_FD_188229 | JGI IMG/M metagenome (GOLD analysis project Ga0208971, IMG submission 188229) | Ammonia-oxidizing marine microbial communities from Monterey Bay, California, USA - CAN11_18_M0_10 (SPAdes) | ecosystem: Environmental > Aquatic > Marine > Intertidal zone | place...
TTCCACGTTTGCCAAATCCTTCAATACCCGGGGCAGGGTGGGGTGGCTGTCCATGCTCATCAAGGATGGCGTGGATGCTGAAGAGGCGGAGGAAGCGACCAAACAGCTCATGAAGTCGCGCTTGAGCATTCACCCAGACGACCCTCGGGCCATTGGATCTTGGTCCATGGCGGAGGAGTTCCAAAAAGCAGAATTGCTGTTTTCTGGCATGCGCTTGATTTCACTGCTTTTTGGCTCCTTGGCGTTGTTGGCGGGGGTGATTGGCATCACCAATATCATGTTGATCTCCATCAAGGAGCGCACCAAGGAACTCGGCATTCGTCGCAGCTTGGGGGCCACGCCAACTCGGATTCTCCAGCAGATCATTGGTGAGACGTTGTTTCTCACGTTGCTCGCTGGATTGGTGGGGATGGTCCTGGGCGTCGGACTTTTGGAGGTGGTAGATGGCTACCTCGAAGGGGGCGGCGATGCTGGGGTTTTCCGCCATCCAGAAATTGATTTTGGAACTGTTCTGACTGTGTTGTGCATCCTGCTTGGGATGGCCATCTTCGCGGGCGTCCTGCCTGCGATGCGGGCATTGGCCATCAAGCCAGTGGAAGCCCTGCGCTCAGAAGGATGATTGAATTAGAAACATGAAGAAAGGCCGCGTTACGCTCCTCCTCGTCTTTGTCCTGTTGGTCCTCGCTGGGGCTGGCTACACTTTGAATCACCTGTACAAAAAGGAACAGGCGCCCGAGGCTCGATATGGTGTGGAAGCACCGCGCATCGCCGACATCATCAAGAAGTCGGTGAGTTCGGGCACGATTGGGCCCCGCAAAGAAATCCTCATCAAGCCGCAAATCAGCGGCATCGTGGATGAGTTGTTTGTGGAGGCCGGAGATACGGTCACGGCCGGAGCCGTCTTGGCCCGTGTGCGTGTGGTGCCCGATATGGCGGCATTGGCCTCTGCCCAAAGCCGGGTGGAACGGAGCCGCATTTCGCTGGAAAACAGCCGGCGTGACTTTGAGCGCCAAAAGTCTTTGTTGGCTTCGGGAGTCGTATCTCAGCAAGATTTCCAGCAATCGGAAACGGCCTATCTCCAGGCCCAAGAAGAGAAGCTGGCTGCGGAAGACAACCTGCGCATTGTGAAAGAAGGAGCTGCCAGCCGCGCAGGTGAAGCATCCAATACCATGATCACCAGTACTGTCGACGGCATGGTTCTCGATGTGCCGGTCGAGGTGGGCAACCAGGTCATTCAAGCCAACACCTTCAATGAGGGCACGACCATCTCCAGTGTGGCCGACATGACAGACTTGATCTTCCGGGGTCAAATCGATGAAAGTGAAATCGAAAACTTGCGGGTGGGGATTCCATTGATCCTGTCCATTGGAGCCATGCCCGGCAAGAAGTTCGATGCCACGTTGGAGTATATCTCACCCAAGGGGGTGCCAGACAACGGCGCCGTGCAGTTCGAGATTCGAGCGGCCGTGACCTTGGCGGAAGGAGATTTCATTCGTGCGGGCTTCAGTGCCAATGCCGATGTGGTGCTCGATCAGCGCAAGCAGGTGCTGGCCTTGAGCGAGGCCTTGGTGCAGTACGAGGGCCCCAAGCCGTTTGTGGAGGTCCAGGTGGGGCCGCAGCAATTTGAACGCCGCGATGTGGAGCTTGGACTGTCCGATGGATTGACCGTAGAGGTCTTGTCGGGCATTGTCGCCACCGATTCATTGAAGCGTTGGAACCAACCCATTTTTGACTGATGGCATTGATTGAGGAAATGGACAGGTCGGGAAACTGGCTGTTCCGCTGGCGCAGTTTTCTGCCGTTGGTGTTGTTCTTTGGTGCCATTCCAGTGGTGCTGTTTGGTGACGTGTCATGGAACACCATGTCGGCTTCGCCCGATGCGTCATGGGTATGGCCTTTGGTCTGCCTGGCTGTGGGAATGGCCGGTCAGAAGGTGAGGGGGCTCTGCGTGGGATTCACGCCAGCAGGAACCTCGGGCCGCAACACCAAAGAGGGGCAAGTCGCTGAATCGCTCAACACCAAGGGCATGTACTCCATGTGCCGTCACCCTTTGTACTTGGGCAACCTGTTGATGTGGCTCGGCATTGTGATGTACATGGGCCACCTCTGGTTTGCCGTGGCGTTTCTATTGGTCTATGCGTTGTATTACGAGCGGATCATGTTTGCCGAAGAGCAATTCTTACGTGGGAAATTTGGTCAAGCTTACCTCGATTGGTCTTCTGAGGTTCCTGCTTTTTGGCCCGCCTTGGGCCAGTGGAAGTCGCCCGATGTGGGGTTCTCTCTGCGCAATGTGCTCAAGCGCGAATACAACGGGTTTTTCGCCATGTTCCTGAGTTTCGCATGGGTGGATGGCCTACACGGTTTTCGAGAGGCTGGGCTACAGGCGTCGTTCTTTTCGTCTCCAGCCTGCATTTTCCAGGACTTCTGGGCCTATGCTTTGGCTTTTGCCTTTGTGGTCTTTCTGGTGTTGCGGACGCTCAAGAAGACCACCAAGGTCCTCGATGTGGCCGGCCGCGAATTCGTTTAGGCTCAGGTGACCTTGGCGCGGCGGGCGATGCGGCGCAACAGGCCGGGCGCAAAGCGACTGAGCCAGTAACCGAGGACTTCTTTTTTGCCCGGGGTGATCAGGGCTTTGTTGCGGTCGATTCCGCGCAGGATGACTGTGGCACACTGCTGGGCCGTGATGCCTTGTGCGGTGGCGTCGTCCATGGTGCCTTGCGGGGTGCCATCTCCAGTGAGCGCGTTGAGCGAGATGGCCGTCTGGACAAAGCCGGGGGCCACCATGGTCACGCGTATGCCTTCATAGTGGTGTTCAGCCCTGAGGGCCTCGAACCAGCCGTGCATCGCGTGTTTGGCCCCGGCATAACCCGATCTGAGCGGGGCCGAAAACAGCCCCATTAAACTGGTGACCACTGCAAAATGACCGCCACCAGCTTGAATCATGTGAGGAAGGATGGCCCTGGTGAATGCGAGCGTACCGAAGTAATTGACCTCCATCATTTGGCGGTCTACAGAAGGGTCGGTGTCGATCAATCTGCTGCGTTGGCTAATGCCTCCGCAGTGTATCACCACGTCCACCCCTTGCGCCTCCGACCACACCCGAGAGGTCAATTCCTCAATGCCTTCGGTGTTGGCGAGGTCAAAAGGAGCGAGGATGGCGTCAGCGATGTCCAGTCCTTGGCACGTCGCTTCAAGCCGCACTGAAGTTCGAGCGGAAAGAATCAACCGGTCGCCGCGTTGGTGACAGACCTGCGCAACAGCTTCTCCGATGCCAGAGGTGGCACCGGTGATCCAGACTGTGCGGCGAAGGGCCGCGCTCACGCGTCGATGTTGGCGTACTTGGCGTTGGCTTCGATGAATTCGCGACGGGGCGGTACATCGTCACCCATCAACATGGAGAAGATGTTGTCGCTTTCTGCGGCGTTGTCGATGGTGACCCGACGCAGTGTCCTGTATTCAGGGTTCATGGTGGTGTCCCACAATTGCTCAGCGTTCATCTCACCCAAACCCTTGTAGCGCTGTATGCCCACAGTGGCATCGGACTTGCCTTTGAATTCCATGACCAAGCGATCGCGTTGGTCATCGTCCCAAGCATAATTCTGTTTGGATCCCCGCTTCACCAAGTAGAGTGGAGGTGTTGCGATGTAGATGTACCCATTTTCGATCAGCTCCTTCATGTGGCGGAAGAAGAAGGTGAGGATCAAGGTTTCAATGTGGCTGCCGTCGACATCCGCGTCACACATGATCACAATCTTGTGGTAGCGAAGTTTGGCCATGTTGAGGGCCCGTTCGTCTTCTTCGGTGCCCACTGTCACACCCAATGCCGTGTAGATGTTCTTGATCTCTTCGTTCTCGAAGATTTTGTGGTGCATGGCCTTTTCCACGTTGAGGATTTTTCCTCGGAGTGGCAGGATGGCTTGGAACAATCTGTCCCGTCCTTGTTTGGCGGTACCTCCAGCAGAGTCACCCTCAACGAGGAAGACTTCGCACAAAGCGGGGTCTTTTTCGGAACAGTCGGCCAATTTGCCAGGAAGACCTGAACCGCCCATGACGGTTTTCCGCTGGACCATTTCACGGGCCTTGCGGGCAGCGTGGCGGGCTTGAGCGGCCAAGATGACTTTCTGAACGATGGTCTTGGCGTCGTTCGGATGCTCTTCCAAGTAATCGGAAAGCATGCCGCGAACGGCTTGAGATACAGCCTTGGTGACTTCTTTGTTGCCGAGCTTGGTTTTGGTCTGGCCCTCGAATTGGGGCTCCATCACCTTGACGCTCACGATGGCGGTCAACCCTTCGCGGAAGTCATCGCCACTGATGTCAAACTTGAGCTTGTCGAGCATGCCCGAGCCGTCTGCATACTTTTTGAGGGTGTCTGTCAATCCCCTCCGGAATCCGCTCAGGTGGGTTCCACCTTCGTGGGTGTTGATGTTGTTGACGTAGCTGTGCAGGCTCTCGTTGAAAGAGGTGTTGTAGATCATCGCCACTTCCACGGGGATGTCGTCCACTTCTCCTTCTACGTGAATCACCTCTTGGATGAGCTGTTCGCGGTTCTGATCGATGTAGGCTACGAATTCTTTGAGGCCTGTTTCACTGTGGAAATGTTCTACAGGATGTTCACCTTCCTCGTCCTTTACGCGCTCATCGGTGAGGGTAAGGGTGATTCCTTTGTTGAGAAAGGAGAGCTCCCTCAATCGGCGGGCGAGGGTGTCGTAGCTGTATTCGAGGGTGTCTGTGAAGATCTCAGGGTCAGGCTGGAAAGTCACAGAGGTTCCCGTGCGATCGGTGGTGCCAATTTCGCGGGTGGGGTAGGTGGCCTTACCCTGTGAATATTCTTGCTCCCACTTCTTGCCTTCGCGGTGCACTTCTGCGCGCAGGTGAATCGACAACGCATTCACGCAGCTTACACCCACACCGTGAAGTCCGCCGGACACCTTGTAGCTGTCCTTGTCGAATTTACCTCCGGCACCAATCTTGGTCATGACAACCTCCAAGGCACTGATGCCTTCTTTCTTGTGCATGGCCACCGGAATGCCTCGGCCATTGTCGTGGACGGTGACTCCGTTGGACGGAGTAATGGCGACATCGATGGTGTCGCAGTGTCCGGCCAAGGCCTCGTCAATGGAGTTGTCGACCACCTCGTAAACCAGGTGGTGCAATCCACGAGTGCCCACGTCTCCGATGTACATCGAGGGACGTTTGCGGACGTGCTCCATGCCTTCGAGGGCCTGAATGCTGTCCGCGCCGTAATTGTTCTTCTTCTCTTCGCTCATCTCCGCGATTTTTGACGTCCCACGAAAATAACCCACAGGCTGCGTAAACCGGCGCTTGAGAACGGCTTGAAAACCTCTGTTTTCAACACTTTTGCTGCCGTTTATTGGGGTTTTCAACACCCAAAGGAGTCGGCTTCCTCAGTGGACAGATCTTCAGTGCTCAGAATCTGTAGGAAGCCAACATCATGACCCCCATGCGTTGGGCACCGTATCCGTTGAAGATCTCAGTTGATCCAAGGGGGCCTCGGGCTTCTAGGCCAAGGGAAAGTCGTGCATTGTAACGGTATTCAATCCCCAAGTCAATGGCAGTGTAAGCGGGCAGCTTGCGGGCAAAAATGTCACCGGTTCCGCCCATGACGGCTCCTACATTTTCTCCTGCCGACTGCACCTCGTCTTCTCCATTCACGACTTGGGCAAAAGGCACACGGCTTGGAGCATAACGCGCTCCCACGATTTCCATTCCCAACTCTAAGAAAAGGAGTTCCTCTAGGTTCCATTTTCCTGAAGCAGAGAACCGGGTACGCGGCTGGTACCAAGCATGGGGCTGTCCTCCTGAGCCGTAGGTGTGGAATTCCGCCCGTGCACTGAGTTCAAGAGGACCTTGGCCGCGGTAAGTGGCTTCGCCGATCACGCTGGCTACAGTCAGTGAGTCGGAGGTGACGCTGAAGCGCTGACCTGCACTGTCTAAGCCGGCTTCATTGACCCAGTATTGGAACGCTCTGTAGCGTGTGGTTCTCGCTTGTGCGTTAAATGCAAGGTCCCGGGTCAATTTTCCGCGCAGGCCTCCATACAATTCTAAAGCGCGATTCGTGTTGGACAAGGCGCCTCTCAGAGCAGGGCTGCCCGCATTGTACCCGGCATCAAAGAAGGGGTTTTGGTCTACGAGGTCGTGGATGGCGTTGCGCTGCATGCCGCCATCAACACCACCGTAAGGCACAAAGACATCGTCGAGCAGGCGGAACCTGACTTCGGCCATGGGGTAGAAATGAAACGATTGGGCGCCGCGTGCGTCAATCCACAAGCCTGCGCCAGCCTTGACCATGTAAGCGCCACGCTCCTTGGTGACAGAGGGGCGGACGCCCATGAGGGCTGCACTGCGGTTGACCACTGCTGCCGTGGTGTCGCCTGTGGCATCGAGTTGTGTCCCTGTCAAGTGGGCTTCAAAATCCAAGTCGTAACGCGCGCCATCTCGGTTGGTATGCAGTTTCCCAGTGGCTTCGACCAGGTTTTCACGGCCCGGTGTCTTGAGGATGTCGGGTTGGGGAAAGTCGCCGGGAGTGGGAGCCAACCCTATGGACAGACGCGAATAAGAAATGGCGAGGTTGCGGTGGACTTTGCTGCTGTCCCTCTCATGGTTCTGAACGCGCAATGCAGCGCCCATTCGCCCGTAATTCTGGCGCTCGATGGGTGGCGAAAACACGCCTGATGCCGAACGGGACAAATCCAAGCCATGCAAGCCCCATGCATCGCGTTCGAGAAACGCTGTTGCTGTCACGCTGCTGCGCTTTACGAAGCGTCTGAAGTAGCCATTGACGGCGTTTTTGGACCAGCCTTCGTCTACTCCAATGTCGTCCTTTCCGGTCGAACCTGATGAACTGCGGTGGCGCACAGAAAGCCCCCAGGAGCCTTGTCTGCTGCGGGTGTCTCCCAAATGCACTTCTAAGAGGGGGGAGGCGTACAGACCAAAACCAGCCCGGGCATGGCCTGCGTAGAGCCGGGGCAGAGGCGCGTCCATTTTTACTGCAATGGGGGCAATGGTGCGCGATACTGGTCCTGGTGAAGTGCGTTTCGCGATGGGTGCATATTGAATCACCGGGCGCTCTATGCCCAGGTCGACGGCCCGGGGGGAGTCGCTGGGCTTGTCGACTTCTCTCAGGTACAATTCTCGGTCCCCTACAAAGGTGACTTGGAGGCTGTCCTGTGCCATGGAGGGCATGGCCAAGCCTATGGCCAATGCGGCACACAGGGTGCCGGCTCCCGAAAAGCGCGGAGGATGGACGTTTTTCATTCTTCGTCGGAATTGGGGGTGGCACCTGCGGAAGTGCTGTCTGCAGGCGCGGTGGCAGGTTGTTCGAGTTGTACGATGCGGTCAAGCATATCGAGGCAAGCGTCTTGAACCCAAGGTTCTTGGACATTGCTTTGCAACTGGTCTATGCTGGTGCGGGCTTGGAAGTAGTCTTCTTGGGCGATATACGTTTCGGCCAGAAGCAGAAAGCTGTGAAAGGACCAGTCGCTGCCACCTCCGAAACGGTTGAGTTGGTCAAATATGGCCGCTTGGCAAGCCACGGGGTCTCCGTTCTCCAATATGAGGGCCGCGAGATGATGGGTGGCTTCTTCCGCATGAGGTCCGCCGGCTGCCAGTACTTCTAAATCGGCTTTGGCGGCAGGGTTGTTGTCATCCAAGAAGATCAATGCCCGATTGTAGTGAGCCGCAGTGCGGATGTCTTGGGGAGTTTCATTGTCTTCGAGGATGGGACCGACGTACGCCAAAACGGTTTCGCCATCTCCGAGTGCCCTGCTGCAACGCATGATGCCAATGCGGGCTTCCAAAACGTGGCGCTTGAGGACGGCCACTTGTTCGAGTTGGCGGTAGTGCTTGAGCGCCGCTTCGAACGCATCGCGGTTGAACCGCAGTGTGGCTGCCATCACAAGGGCAGGTTCGTGGTAATCGCTGAGTGGCGCTGCGATGACGGCTTCAAGTGCCTCCAAGGCGCCGTCGCCATTGTCGCTGTCAAAGTGGCATTGCCCCAAGTGGAAGCGGGCCGCCAGAACGCGGATGCTGTTGGGGTACTTCTCGATGAACTGTTCCAGTTTGGGTGTTGCGCCGGCGCAGTTTCCAGAAAGTGCCAAGTCCTGTGCCGCAGCATAGGTCCGTTCGGCGATGTCATTTTCTGACAGGCCTACAACATCAGGCAAGTTGTCCAGCTGCCCGCGCTCTACGAGCAGGGGCTCCACCAGCAAAAAGGCATCCTTGGTGACTTCGTCGTCAGGGTAGCGCGTGGAAATGTCCTTCCACAAGGCCAGTGCATCGTCAGAGCGGTTCTGTTTGATGGCCACCAGCGCCAGGTCGACCAGTGCGCGCTTTGCAAAAGGACTTCCGGGCAATTCTGTTCGGATTTGCTCAAAAGCCAAACGGGCATCGGCCATGCGGTCCCGTTCGATTTCTGCTTTGCCAATGGCGGTGAGGGCATCACCCTTAAAGGTGGTTTGAGGGTGCGCTTCGAGCAGGCCAGTCATGCCTTCAACCTCCCCTGGAAGATCGCCGTCGAGCCCGAGGCATCGGGCGCGCTGGAACCGGGTGTACTGTTGTTGGGTGGTGCCAGCCTCGAGGGCTTTGTCATAGGCATTTACTGCCCGTCGGTAATCCTTGTCGATGTAGAAGCAATCGCCAATGCGAAGAAGGGCATCAGCCCGGTGTCCACCAGGCCCTGCACCAGATTCGGCATCGGCATATTTGCGAAAAGAGACCTGGGCGTCGCGGTATTTCCGTTGACGGAACAGGGCGTACCCCGCACCGTATTCTCCCTCGTTGTATTTGGAGGAGTTGAAGGCGCCTGGGGCGTTGAGAAAGGTGCGGTAGTGACTCAGGGCAGGTGCATTGCTGCCGGACTTCATGGCCACTTCGCCCTGCCAGTAATGGCTTTCTGCCGCCAATGTGGCGTCTTCCGGAAAGCTTCTGCTTCTTTTGAAAAAGGCGTCTGACTCGGCAAATTGTCCACTTTGGTACAGATCGACACCGTGGTTAAAGGCCAGTTTCTGGTACGCTTTCTTCTCCTTTGGAGACTTCCGTTGAATCTTGTCCAAGGCGTCGAGGGCCCTGACGTGGTTCCGCGTGGTCAGGTATACATCGAGCAAGAAACCATAGGCTTCATCTCGGCGGGGGCTATTGGGGTACTCCTGCAAGTACTGTTCAAATGCAGCGATGGCGTCATTGAAGGGGTTGAAATCGGTCTCAAACGCAAGCTTGGCTTGGTTAAACAAGGCATCCTCTCTGACCTCCATGTCATGGTTCATGGTGGCGGCCTTTTCGAAGGCCGATTGGGCCTTGGGTTTTTCATCCAACTCCAAATAGGCGCGGCCCATGGCATGGGTGGCATATTGGTCGAGGGGGGTGTCGCCTCCCGTAGCCCGCATGAGTGCAGTGATGGCCGTGCCGGGTTGTCCACTGGATAGCCGGCAAACGCCCACGACGTAGCTAAAACCTGGGGTGCGCTCTTGGGGATCGGCACTGCTCCAGGCCGATTCCAACAAGGGAGAAGCAGCGGTGCAGTCGCCGAGGTGGAAGAAGGCTTCGCCCACCATGCGGGTCAGTTCTTTTTGGTCGCCACTGGTGAGTGCGTTCTCTTGGGAGAGCCAAGAAGTTCCCCGCTCTGCCAATTCTTCGAACCGCTCGAGTCGGTAGAGGATTTGACCGATATATAGGGGGACGGCATTCTGAAAGGCGTCAATGGCTGAGAGCGCTTCGAAGGCTTCCAATGCGGTGGTGAGCCTGTTTTCTGCAAAAGCGATGTGGGCGAGGTAGTACTCGGAGGCCTCGAGAAATTCGGGTTGGGCAGCAGGATCTTCTTTCACACGCAGCAAGTCGCCCCTTGCGCCCTCGAGGTCTCCTGTTTCAAACCGGGCATGGCCACGTTTGAAACGGTACTCTGTCCTCATGGTCTTGGACAGCCTGCGGGGATTTAGAGCGTCGAAAGACACGATGGCCTTGCTCCATTTGCGCCGGCGGTATTCATAATTGGCCAAGGCCCATTGGAGCTTGGGCACCCATGTGGATTCTGGATGCTTTTCAATGAAGCGGTCTATGCGCCAAACGGCGTCCTTGTGGTAGAGGTACATGGCACACAATGCTGCCCTGTATTCGGCTTCCACCTGCAACAGGGTCTTGCGGTCTCCTGCTGCACCATCACCGGAGACAGGATCCAGTACCCAAGCATCGAACAGCTCAAGGGCAGCGGCGTATTGGTGGTGGTCGAAATGGTGCCGGGCCCGGTCAAAATCTGAAGGGTCTTGGCGGTTGGATGCTTCGCGCACATCTCCACCAGCCAGGGTAAGGCCTTGTGAGGAGACAGGGGCGGAGCAAAACAGGGTGGCGGCCACTGCCAAAATCAAGCCCGAAGGCGCGCCGCGCTTGAGGCGTGTTGCGGCTTTTGGGCAGGCAGAAAGGGGGGAGGAAAAAAGGGACAGCATGGAGACGTGCATGGACAACGTGAAAATCGTCCGTGGCGTGCCCCATTTTGGGTGCGCGTCATTGAATTATTCACCGGCAAGGGCCTGTAAACTCGAGGTCCCCTTTTAATCGGTGATGCTGAATTCTGTGCGGCGGTTGCTGGCGCGGCCTGCTGCAGTGAGGTTGTCTGCCCGAGGACGCGTTTCACCGTAGCCTTTTGCACTGATGTTTTTGGGCTCTACGCCCTGAGATATCAGGTGGTTCCGAACTGATTGCGCGCGCGATTGGCTGAGGGACAAATTGTCGGCATCGCTGCCCACATCGTCGGTGTGTCCGCCAATTTCCACGGTGAGTTCTGTCTCGGACAGGTATTCTGCAAAAAGATCCAACAAGAGCAGGCTGGCCCGTCCAATTTGGGCGGAGCCTGATGCGTATTGGATGTCCTCAATTTCAAACGCAGCGTTGGCCTCGGTCACAGAGCGAATGCTCAAGTCAGTGGTCACGAGGGCGGGTTCTATTTCGTCTTGGTCCACAACAAGGCCCGCACTGAAAGCAGCGCCTTCGGCCTTGGCGACCATGATGACGTCCTCTCGGGTGGCCAGGTCGACGACCGCTGCGAATGCCCCGTCGTCACCCAATTCGATGGCTTGTGCGCGCCGACTTTGGGCATAGCGCAGTTCCAGATTGATGGGGGTTTCCGACAATTCATCGCTGATGTTGAGTTGTCCTTTGACTACAACGGAAGCCCTCGCCCTCAGGTTTTCGGGCAAGGTCCATGTCATGATGTCCAGGCCACTTGTCCCTTGGCGCCGGCTCGAGAAATAGGCCGTTTTTCCATTGGCCGAAGTGATCAACCCGTGCTCATCACCGGAGGTGTTGAGTGGGGAGCCCAAGTTCACGGGTTTGGACCAAGCATCGGTGTCGGTTGGCAATGATGTGCTGTCCAATCGGCTGACCCAAATGTCATAACCGCCGCCGCTTGGGATGCGGTTGGATGCAAAATACAACGTGTGTCCATCGGGATGGAGGTAGGGGGCTTTGTCGCTGTAGGTGGTGTTGACCGGCGCAGGCAGCACTGATGCGGCACCCCAGCTTCCGTCGTCTTGCATGTGGCTGACGAGGATGTCTATGGTGGGGTTGCCCATTTGATCTACCGTGGTCCCCGGCCGAACAGCGGCGAAGTACAGCCACTTGCCATCGGGGCTGACGGCAGGTTGGGATTCCCACCCATCGGGTGAGTTTAAAGCCACTAAGGGTTCAGGTTCGCTCCAGAGGTAGACGGTTTCATCACCAGTGTCTTCGAGCAACGTATACCGTGCAGAGAACAGGTCGATGTTTTCTGGATGGCCTGGAACGGGCGTTTTGACGGCCAGAAACAGCGATCGGTTGTCGACCGAAATCGACGCCCCGCCATAGCCCGAGGTGCGGTTAAATGGCGCTTCCATGGCTGCCCCGTTGTCAAACGCCATTGAAGGATCAGGACGCCGTGCCCAGGTGAATTTCTCGAAGGGTTTGCTCACCAGATCGCCTTTGGCTTTGCGCTCACCGGCACGGGTAAAAAACAGCAATGTTCCATCGGCGGACAGTGCCGGAAGGTATTCCTGATCGCGGGTGGCGACGGCTTCCAAAACGCGGGGAGGTGGAGTGTCGTTGTTGGCGTTGTATTGGACGCGAAATTCAATTTCCGGCAGGTTTTTTTGAACGTCTTCAAGTCTGCGCAATGCCCGTGGTGAAAGGGGTTTTCCCGTGAAGTATTCCCATCGGATAAAACGGTCGAACCATTCTAGCGCCGATGAAAAACGCCCTTCGGCGTAGGCGATGCTGCCGAGGGTGTAGGGGACTTCGGCATCATAATCTGGGCAGACTTGATTGACGCTGTTGAGCTGTGCCCGCGCTTCTCCAAAGCTGCTGCCTTGCCTTCGGCTTTGGCTGAACAGGAGCAGGCCCAGTTCAAATCGCGCTGATATGGCGGCCTCATCGGAATCGATGGCATCCTCGAGGTAGCCCCGTCGTTTGTCGGCGTCGTACTTTCTTTTGTCACGTCCTTTTTCGAGGAGCTTGGCCGTCTTAGAATCCAGTTCAGGCGAGCAGGGATTGTCATCTTGGGCGAAGACAACACCCGGTAAAACGGCACAAAAACATGCGGTCAGCAGCACACTGACCAATCGGCGGGTTTGGATCATGCGCTCGGTGTGGGGACTTCGAGTTCGTTTTCGCTGTGGGCGATGATTGTAGAGACGGCCCCATCTCCCGTGACATTGACCACGGTTCTGCACATGTCAAGGATGCGGTCTACCGGAAAGATCAATGCAATCCATGCGGGATTGAGCCCCACACTTTCCAAGACAATGATCATCAAAACCAATCCTGCACTGGGCACCGCGGCCGCACCGATGGAGGCGAGGGTGGCGGTAATGACAATGACCGCCTGCTGGGCGAGGCTCAGGTCGACCATGTGAAATTGCGCGAGCGAAACCACAGCAACAGCCTGATACAGCGAGGTGCCGTCCATGTTTACAGTGGCGCCAATGGGCAAAACAAAGCTGGTTGTCCGCTCTGAGACGCCAATTTTGTGGCGCACGCAATCCATGGTCACAGGCAATGTGGCCACAGAACTTGAGGTCGAGAATGCCGTGATTTGGGCATCGCGCATGCCGGACAAAAATGCCTTGTACCCCAATGGTTTGATGAGCATCGCGACCAATGAAGGGTAGAAAATGAAGACCATAAAGGCCAGGCCAATCACCACCACGATGCTGTATTGGAGCAGGTATTCCAAAAGCTGACGGAACATTTCAGGATCGCTGCCAGCGGCGTTGACGATTTGTCCAGCCATCAGCGCAAAAACAAAAATCGGCATGGCCTTCATCACCACCCACACCATCCGAATGAACACTTCGTTGAGTGAATCGATGGCACGCATGAGCGGTGCCGATTGGTTTTTGGGCATGCCCACCAGCACCACGCCAAAGAAGACCGCAAAGAAGATGATCTGCAGCATGGACATGTCGGCCAGCGATTTGAAGATGTTGGTGGGAACCACATCCACGAGGGGCTGCAATGGACCAGAAGATTTGGTGCGCTCTGCTTTGTCAAGTTTGTCCACGACCCAGTCGTTCATGGAGACCTGTTCCTCTGTGATTTGCGCGACTTTTCCTGCGAGCGCTGGATCGTTGCGCAAGTTGATGTCGTCCAGGACTTGAATGCCATTGGCATCGCGCCACAACTCGTAACGGATGCGGTTGGATTCGAGCAGGTCATCGGACACGCGGGCGCCCGGTTGCATGAGGTTGACCAGCAGCAGTCCAACGATGACCGCCGTCATGGTGGTGAGGAGATAGGTCACCACAGTTTTGACCCCGAGTCGGCCCAATTTGGCAGGGTCACCAAGGCTCGCCACACCTGACATTATGCTGAATAGAACGAGCGGTACTGCAATGAGCTTCAGGACATTGATGAAAATGTCGCCAAAGGGCTTGATGTAGTCCACTGTGAATTGATTCCATCCAAAAGTGATGGACATCCAGGCGTAGAGTACACCGACCGTCAGGCCGATGAGGACTTGCCAATGCAGGGCGAGGCGCATGCGTTTCAAAAGTTGGTGTTGCGTTCCGTTCGAGGATGCAATCTAATGTTCAGAGGCGGGCACTCCGCTGTCTCAAAGCGTGATCGGCCAAGACCATCAAAACCATGGCTTCGACCATGGGAACAGCGCGGGGCAATACGCAAGGATCATGGCGACCGCGACCGCTCAAGACCACGTCTTCACCCGCTTGGTTCACAGAAGCTTGCTCTGTGAGGAGGGTGGCCACCGGTTTGAACCCCACGCGCAGGACAATGTCTTCACCGTTGCTGATGCCACCTTGGATGCCACCGCTGTGGTTGGTGGTGGTGCGGATGTTGCCGCTTTTGCCCGAGAAAGTATCGTTGTGTTCTGATCCCCTCATGAGGGTTCCGCTAAACCCACTGCCCAGTTCGAGTCCCTTGACCGCGGGTAAACTCCAGATGGCTTTCGCCAAGTCTGCCTGAAGCTTGTCAAACACGGGTTCTCCCCAAGTTGGGGGCACGCCTTTGGCCACAACGACGACGCTGCCGCCCACGGTATCGCCGGCTTTTTTAACCTCGAGTATGCGGGCTTCCATGCGGCGGGCAGTATCCGGATCTGGACAGCGAACCGCTTGCGCATCTACCGTTTCATGTGAGAAGAAGGCAGGCGGAGTGGGCACAGCGATGTCTTGCACGCGCTCCACATAAGCGCTCACTTCCGGGAAGGGGCCTTTGGGGTAAAGTTGCTCCAGAAATTGACGGGCCAAGGCGCCGGCCACCACGCGTGATGCGGTTTCTCTGGCGCTGGCCCGTCCCCCTCCGCGGTAATCACGGAAGCCGTATTTGGCATCGTAAGTGTAGTCGGCGTGACTGGGCCGGTATTGGTTTTCGAGGTGGCCGTAGTCTTGCGGCTTGGCGTCGCTGTTGGGGATGGTAAAACCAATGGAGGTGCCCGTGGTTCGGCCTTCAAAAATGCCGGACAGCAAAGTGACCTGATCGGCTTCTTTGCGGGCTGTGGTCAGGTTGGACTGTCCGGGGCGCCGCCGGTCAAGCTCGGCCTGTAGGCGGGTGAGGTCGATGTGGACTCCTGCGGGCATGCCATCGAGCACACCGCCAATTGAGGGTCCGTGAGATTCTCCAAAGGTGGTGAGCCTGAACCGCTCTCCTATGGTGTTGCCGGGCATGTTACAAAGGTACGCGGCGGCTGCTCGCGCGAGATGTGCGACCTTGTGGCTTATGGAAAGTGGATTCGCATCGGGCCGCATGCTCATCAAGGACATCGGCCATTTGGTAGGGTTTGGAGAGCAGGCGCCGGGCAAACTTTTGGGGCCAGAAATGCGACAGTTGTCCGTCATCAAGGACGGATGGTTGGCATTGGAAGATGGCCGTGTGATCGGTGGCGGGCCCATGTCTGAATTTCCTGGGATTGCCGACTGGAATGACCTGGAAGTGGTAGAGGGATCGGGCAGGTGTGTATTGCCGGCTTGGGTAGACAGCCACACCCATTTGGTGCATGCGGCTTCTAGAGAGGGCGAATTTGTGGACCGAATCCGCGGATTGAGCTACCAGGAAATTGCGGCCAACGGGGGGGGCATCTTGAACAGCGCCAGGGCCTTGCGGGCCATGTCTGAAGACGATCTTTTTGCGGTTTCACTCGAGCGTATGGAGCGCTTGATGCGCATGGGCACGGGGGCCATCGAGGTTAAATCTGGCTATGGATTGGACCTCGAAAGTGAGCTCAAGATGTTGCGGGTGGCGCGCAGGTTGGGTGCGTTGGACCGCATTCCTGTGAAGACCACATTTTTGGGGTGTCATGCGGTCCCCGAAGGTTGGAATGGGCCTTCAGACTATACCGATTACATGGTAAGGGAGGTGTTGCCAGCGATCGTAAACGAGGGGCTTGCAGACCACGTAGACATCTTTTGCGAGGATGGATATTTTGGGCTCGATGAGACCCGAACATTGCTCGAGGCCGCCAAGCTCAGGGGTTTGCCAGCCAAGGTTCACGTCAATCAATTCAAGGCAACGGGAGGGGTGGCCCTCTGCGTCGAATACGGCGCTTTGAGTGTGGATCATTTGGAAGTTTTGCGCGCAGAGGACGTGGCCGAACTCGCCACAGGCGACACCATGCCCGTCGCGCTGCCTTTGTGCTCCTTGTTTTTGGATTTGCCGTTTACACAGGGCCGGGCCTTGGTGGATGCGGGTTGCGCCTTGGCCATTGCCACCGACTTTAATCCGGGATCTGCTCCGTCGGGCAACATGCACTTGGCCGCCGCATTGGGGAGCGTTCGTATGGGTCTAGAACCGGTTGAAGCTTTGGCTGCGGCCACCACCAACGGAGCTGCAGCCTTGGGGTTGGAAGGGCAGGTGGGCGGTTTGGGAGTTGGCCAAGAAGCGAGTTTGATTTTGACCCGGCCACTGCGTTCGGTGGAGGAGGCACTTTATGCCTTTGGGGACCCGCTTCCCGAACGTGTTTTGCTTCGCGGTCATTGGATGGATTGAACCCTTTGTATCTTCAAGGGTTGACCTTTTGTCGATTTTGACAAATCCAGTTGTTTGTGTTACAGAACTTTCGCCCTTTCATTCTAACGGTCTGTTCTGCGCTGTGGGCGTGGAGCGCCTGTGCCCAGGCCTTGGATTTTGACGACCAATCTGAGACGGCAGGCATATTAGGCAGTTACTTGAACCACAGTGCCTCTGTGGCTGACTTTGACCTCGATGGGGATTTGGACGTTTATGTGGGGAGCCGGTTGGCCGCCAACACGCTGTACCGCAACGAGGGCAATGCCACTTTCGTTCCAGTGGTTGCAGGAGTTGAGGATGATGGGTTTACGATGGCCACGCTCTTCTTCGATTACGACAACGACGGCGATCCTGATTTGCTGAGCTGCAACACGGGAGATGCCAATCACTTCTGGCGCAACGATGGCGGTGGAACATTTACCGATGTGACCGATGAGCTCGGACTCGGACAGGAGTCACAATGTCGCAGCGCCCATGCCGCAGACATCAACATGGACGGATGGCTCGACCTCTACATCGTCAACATGAACCAGCCCAACGCTTTCTGGCTGTCTGACGGAGAGGGTGGATTTGACGACGGTTACTATGCTTCTGGGGCGACAGACGACCTGATTGGAATGGGGGCGCTGTTCATCGACATCGAAAATGACGGTGACATGGACCTCTACCTGACCCACGACGCCAATCAGGCCAACAAGCTCTTTATCAACGACGGTGCAGGATTGTTTACCAACCAAGCCGAGGCCTGGGGACTGGATTTACAAGCCCAAGGCATGGGGGTGGATGCGACCGACCTCAACCACGACGGTTTTTTGGACATCTTCATTTCCAACAACCTGCCCAACGACCTGTTTTTGAATCCTGGTGATCAAGCTGCGCCTGGGCCTGTGGTTCCCTTTGAGAACGTCACCGAAACAGCGGGCGTGGGAGATGCTGGAATGGGCTGGGGAACGGTGTTCATCGATCACGACCACGATGGAGAACGCGACCTCTATGTCTCCAACGAGTATTTCTTTTCGCCGTACCCCAACTTGATGTACCACAACAATGGCGACCTGACCTTCACGGACATCGCCGAGGGGAGCGGTTTGGAAAGTCCTTTTAGTGGTTATGCGACCGTGGTGGCAGATTTCGATGACAATGGAACGGAAGACCTGTTGGTGGTCAACACTTTGGTGTCTTCCAATCCCGGCTGCCAGTTGTTTCTCAATGCGGATACCGTCCCCCATTGGATCGGCTTTGAGTTGGAGGGGGTGGTTTCGCCCCGCGATGCAGCAGGTGCCCGGGTGGTGGTCCATTCCGGTTCTGATTTTCACCGGACCGATGCTGCTTTCCTGGGCTACGGCTACAGTTCCTGTGGCCCTTTGACCTTCAACTTTGGTTTGGGAGACCGCACTGCGGTTGACAGTGTGGAGGTTTTCTGGCCCAGTGGATTGAAGACCGTGGCCATGAACCCGGCCATCGATCAATACCACACCTTGTTGGAGACGCCCTGTTTCGGAATGTCCCCAGATTTGGATTGGCCAGAAGCCGTCCAACTCTGTCCCGGTGATGCGTTCATATTCTCCGTTCCCGATGGATGGAGCGCTTCAGGTTGGACGTTGGGTGCTGATCACCCCGATGGCAGGGAAGTTGTGCAAGAGGGGGTGGTCCAAACCCTTCTTTCTTCCGGCAGTTGCACGGTGTTGTCGCCCTCGGTTGAGGTTGTGATGGTAGAAGCGGTTCCGCCCACCATCGTCATGGATGGTCCACAACGGTTTTGTCAGGGCACCTTGCGGCAATTGTCGGTTCCAGGCCCTCAGGTGAATGTGTTGTGGTCCAATGGCATTGCAGCGGACATCCTGTACGTGGGCAGTTCAGATACCTTGACGGTGACCACCACCAATGTCTGCGGTTATATTGATACCAGTGACCCTGTGGTGCTCGAGGCATTCGAATCTCCCTCTGTTCCCATCGTTTCGTCTGCACTGGTGGCAGCTGGATCCACCCATACGTTTGAGCCGGTCCAATTGGAGGGGGAGGCGTTGAGGTGGTATGCCCTTTATGGACCCAATGCGTTGTTGGACCTTCAAGCAGGCAGCACGGATCAAGTGGGGCCATTTATCCAAGAAGGCCCGACGTTTACCACAGTCCCTTTGGGTGGTAGTACAGGTTGGTGGGTCAAAGCAGCAGGGATGCGCGATGACCGTCAAGCTGTGGGCGGCAAAGAGACGGCGTCCTCGGGAGGTTTCATTGGGTCAGATGCCTACGGATTGACTTTTGATGCGCACGAGGACATTGTCCTGGAAAGGGTAAAGGTTTTGGCCGAAAATGCGGGGCCGCGCACCTTTAAACTGCGCTCGGTGCTGGCCGAAATTCTGATGGAGGTGTCCCAAGATTTGGAGGAGGGTTGGAATACTGTTGAACTGAATTTCCCCATTTCAGAAGGGGCGGGGTACGCCTTATTGGTCAGTTCGCCTGAGGCCAGTTTATGGCGGGACAATGCAGCCAGTGAGCTGGCCTACCCTTATGCCATCGGGGAACTGGCGACCATTACAAACTCTACCATTCCCAGTACTGCCGGCCTCAATTACTACTATTTCTTTTACGATTGGGAGGTGTCTTCGCAGGGCCTGATGTGCGAGAGCGAGCCGGCCGCGGCTTATGTGGAAGTGGTGGATGTGATTGCAGGATGCACCTATGCCTTCGCCGCCAATTACGATGCGCAGGCCTCGTTGGACGATGGGAGTTGCTATTTACAAGGCTGCACCAATGCCGATGCGTCCAACTTCAACCCGCTTGCGACTGTGGACGATGGCACCTGTGCCGTATCCTGTGACAGTGACCTCAATGGCGATGGTCAGATCGGTGCGCCGGACCTGTTGGAATTGCTCTCTGCTTGGGGTGGTGTCTGTGACTGAATTCGGGTAAGTTTGGCCCCCAGAAAAAGCCAAGCCATGTCCCTACGTTTGATCGAATGTGTCCCCAATATTTCTGAAGGCCGTGACCGGGCCACCATCGATGCCATCGCTGCCGTTGTAGAAACGGTAGAAGGCGTTCGCCTTTTGGATGTGGACCCTGGGAATTCCACCCATCGGACGGTGATCACTTTTGTCGGGCCGCCCGAAACCATCGTAGAGGCCGCCTTTCGATTGATGGCCAAAGCGGCCGAATTGATTGACATGTCCAAGCACCGCGGAGAGCATCCACGCATGGGCGCGACCGACGTGTGCCCGTTTGTCCCGGTGGCCGGGGTGACCATGGAGGATTGCAAGGCTGCGGCGCACGCTTTGGGAGAGCGCGTAGGAAAGGAACTGGGCATTCCCGGTTATTTCTACGAGGATGCCGCGTTGGCTCCAGAGCGTCAAAACCTCGCCCATTGTCGCAAAGGAGAATACGAAGGGCTGGAGAAGCTTGGAGACCCAGAGTGGAAGCCGGATTTCGGCCCTGCTGAATTCAATGAAAGGGCGCGCAAAACGGGGGCAACGGCCATTGGTGCCCGTGATTTTTTGGTGGCGTACAACGTCAACCTCAACACCACATCATCCCGCCGCGCCAATGCAGTGGCCTTTGACCTGAGGGAGAACGGGCGCGTCAAAAGAGAAGGCGGCTTGTCAGGCCCCGTGGTCAACGATGCCCAGGGTGAACCTATGCGCGAGCCCGGATTGCTTCAATGCGTGAAGGGCATCGGATGGTACATCGAGGAATACGGCATCGCACAATTGTCGCTTAACCTCACCAACATCTCGGTCACTGCGGTGCACACGGCATTTGATGCTGCCTGCGAACGTTCCATTGCCAGAGGAATGCGGGTTTCGGGTAGCGAAATCGTTGGTCTGATTCCGAAGCGGGTTTTGATGGATGCGGCCGATCATTACCTGCGCAAGCAGGAGCGCAGTTTGGGCATCAGCGAATCGGAAAAGGTCAAGGTGGCGGTGAAGTCACTTGGCTTGGATGATTTGGCACCTTTCGATGCACGCAAGCGTGTGATTGAATACTTGCTTGAAGATGGCGCCGAGGACAAGGCGCCATTGGCAGCCATGACGTTGACGGGCTTTGCCGAAGAGACCTCGAGTGAGAGTCCCGCTCCAGGGGGCGGATCGATCGCGGCCTATGTTGGAGTACTGGGGGTGTCCCTCGGAACCATGGTGGCGAACCTCAGCGCACACAAGCGCGGGTGGGATGAACGTTGGGAGGAGTTTAGCGCAGTGGCCGAACGTGGCATGGCCCTTCAAACGCGGTTGCTCGCCTTGGTGGACGAGGATACCGCTGCGTTTGACGCCATCATGGAAGCCTTTGGAATGCCCAAGGGCAACACCGCCCAAAAGGCAGACCGAAAGGCGGCCATTCAGGCCGCAACGCTTGGAGCCATGGAAACGCCTTTGGAAGTGGCTGAGCGTGCCTTGGAGTCTATGGCCATTATGGCTGAAATGGCTGAATATGGCAACCCCAACAGTGTGACCGATGCTGGAGTGGGGGCTTTGTGCGCCCGCACTGCCGTCTTGGGGGCCGTCATGAATGTTCGGGTCAATGCTGCCGACTTGGAAGACAAAGTGACTGCAAAGAAGATGTTGGACCGTTGTTCAGCTCTGGAGGCCTCGGCAGAGCAGCAGGAACGCGCGGTGCGCGATCGTGTCGCTGAGGTGCTGGGGAGCTGATTTCCGTTACGGGTCTGCTACACTGTGTTGTCTGGGCAGGAAGCCAGACTCAGTCTTGGTCTTCCTCAGATTCTGCGGTGACGGCCTTTTGAAGGGAACGCACGATGTGCTCGACCCTTCGGGCATCCACGGGATAGAGCTCTCCTTCGAACCACCGTCCTTCGTGGGCGACGCCTGCACTGTGCCGGGCTGAAGCCCGAAAACAGGACAATCCTGCGGTCCACATGCGAGCGGCACCACTGGGGAGCACTGCGCCGGAAGCGAAAATGTCAAAGTCGGCCTCGGCTTGCCATCCTACGAGTTTTTCATGGCCTTTGATGGCGTTACCCGCTCCAGCACTCGAAGCCAGGGCGTGAATGGGCAACGTCTTGAGCCTTTCGAATGCCTGTTCTGGTTTGCGGACACTGTCGATGGCTCGGTTGACCATGACATGCTGTCCACCAAACCGCTCAATGGCGGTCTCAATCAGGTCAAAGTCAAAATTGAGGTGGCCGTCAAGTCCGCCAATCAACACTGTAGCGGCGCCTTCGGCCAAACTCCATTCCGCGTCTTCTAAGATGATTTCACGTTCTGAAGCCGTGTATACCAAATGGCCTTCGCGGGGCCGCATCGCCACGGTGACCGGCAGGTCTGTGGATTTGATGCAGTGTCGGATGATGCCTGGAGAAGGGGTAACCCCGCCGGCGGTATAGCATCCGGAAATTTCGATGCGCGTGGCTCCACCGCGTGTGGCCCGTGCAACATCTCCAGGCGTGCTGCAGATGATTTGAAGATCAAAAGGTTGGTCCATTCGCTTATGCCAAGATACGCTTTACGCCCGGCTGCAAACGACGAAGCCGGCAACAGGGCCGGCTTCGTCGTTGGACAAGGGTCTTGAATTATTTGGAGCTGCTGAAAGTGCGCTTCTCCTTGATGCGGGCAGACTTACCCGTGAGGCCGCGCAGGTAGTAGATGCGCGCACGGCGCACTTTACCTCGCTTCATCACTTCAACCGCTTCCAAGAAGGGGCTTGAAATGGGGAAGACACGCTCTACGCCGACGCCTGACGCCATCTTACGGACGGTAAACGTGGCGGTTGGTCCCTCACCTCGGCGCTGGATTACCGTGCCTTGAAAAATCTGAGTACGCTCTTTGGCGCCCTCTTTAATCTTGTAACTGACCTTGAGGGTGTCACCAGCATTGAACTCAGGCCATTCTTGGACTGTGACGAGCTGCTGGGAAATTTGACGAAGACGATCCATGACGCGTATGATGAAATAGGTCCGATTAATCGGGGTGCAATATTACGACAATTCACGCCTCGTCCAACAGGTCTGGACGAAGCCGTTGAGTTCTTTCTAAAGCTTGCTCCATTCTCCACTTCTCGATTTCGGCATGGTGCCCTCCAAGCAGCACATCGGGGACCTGATGTCCCTGCCATTCTGCAGGTCTTGTGTACACAGGTGGAGCAAGCAAACCGTCTTGGAAACTGTCGGTAAGGGCACTTTCTCCATCGCCAATGGCGCCGGGCACAAGACGAACGAGGGCGTCGGCCAAAACAGCGGCTGCGAGTTCTCCGCCACTCAGGACATAATCTCCAATGCTGAGTTCCATCGTGATGACCTGTTCTCTGATCCGTTGGTCTATGCCTTTGTAATGTCCACAGAGGAGCAGCAGGTTTCCGCACAGGCTCAATTGGTTGACACGGCCTTGTGCCAGACGTTCTCCATCGGGGGTCAGGTAAATTACCTCGTCATAGGTGCGATGAGACTGCAGGTCGGCGATGGCATCTGTGATGGGCTGGATGGCCATGACCATGCCAGCTCCACCTCCAAAGGGGGTATCGTCAATTTTGCCATGTTTGTCGGTGCTCCACTTGCGAATGTCATGCACTTCGACTTCGACGACCTCGGATTTGCGGGCGCGTCCAACGATGCTTTCGCTAAATGGACCTTGGAGTAGGTCAGGTACGGCTGAGAGGATGTCAATGCGCATGGCTCAGTATTGGGGGCGTGTAGGGGCGTTGTCGAGGATGCCTTCAATGCTTTCCATCACTTCGGCAGTCAACAAAGGGACGACTTCGGCGGCCTGCAGGTTTTCTTCGAGTTGGCTGACTTTGGTGGCACCAAGCAAGACGGTGGAAACCCGGGGGTTTTTGAGGCACCACGCCAATGCAAGCTTTGCGAGGCTGGTGCCCAAATCGCCAGCGAGCTCGCCCAGTTGCGCGACCTTCTTGAGGTTTGCTTCTGTGAGCATGCGGTCAGCCACCCACTGGAGTTCTTCTCTTTTGAGGCGCACATCTGCAGGAGCGCCACCGTTGTATTTCCCGGTCAAGATGCCCGATGCCAAAGGGCTCCAAATGGTGGTTCCCAGGCCCACCGTGCGATACACGTCATCGTATTCAACCTCCACTTTGCGGCGCTCAAACATGTTGTATTGCGGTTGTTCCATCACGGGGCCAATGAGGTGGTGGCGTTCCGCAATGCGGTGGGCATCCATGATTTCGGCTGCGCTCCATTCACTGGTCCCCCAATACAAGATTTTGCCTTGCTGAATCAGCTGGTGCATGGTCCACACCGTTTCTTCCATGGGCGTTTGTTTGTCCGGACGGTGACAGAAGAACAGGTCGAGGTAATCTACACGCAACCTTTTGAGGGCATCGTGGCAGGCCTCGGTGACATGCTTGCGGTGAAGGCCGCGTTGGGTAGGCAGTTTGCCGCCGGCACCAAAAAACACCTTGGAGGAGATGCACCAGGTGTCCCGTGGCCAATCCCGTTGTGCCAGAAGGCGCCCCATAACCTCCTCGGAGGCACCATTGGCGTAGACCTCGGCATTGTCAAAGAAATTGACCCCAGCATCGTATGCCATGTCCAGCAAACGGCCGCTCGTCGCGTCTTCGATTTGATTGCCAAAAGTGATCCAACTTCCAAAGGAGAGTTCGGAGAGTTGCAACCCACTGTTTCCAAGCCTGCGGTATTCCATGTCGGCGAATTTACGGGGGTGGGCTCGGGGAACATGCGGCGGGTTTCATTGTAGTTTTAATGCGTCGGCAATGTCCCGACTCCTCAACTTTTCTTGACCCATGGAGAATACGCCCTACACCGCGGCGGTGGCCCGCCCTTTCGAGGTTTACAACAGCATTTTTTTGACGCTTCCTTTGGATGGGATCCGGGGGACCGGCGTGCAGGTGCCCTTGTTTCAGGAGACCTGCCGAAAAGCCTTGGCCCAAGGCGACTCACCGCGAGAAGTGGTGGAGGGGTATTTCAAACAGGCCGGCATTGCACCTGAAGAGCAGGCGGGCGTGTTGTTTCGTTTTATCCAATACATCGAGCGCCAAGTGGTGCTTGTGGATGCTTTGGAAGATGCCCGCTACGAGCGTCTCAACGATTTGCACGGGGCTGAATCTCTGGCCGGTTTGCTGCCTAGGATTGAGCGCAGGGACCTTCAGTCAGAGCTCAAGGCGGCCATGGCGGCGCAGCGCGTGCGGATTGTCCTCACGGCGCACCCCACGCAGTTTTATCCGGGCTCGGCTTTGGGCATCATCACCGACTTAACCGAAGTGGTGCGCCGTGGTGATTTTGAAGGCGCCCGTGATCTCTTGCACCAACTCGGACTGACTCCTTTTTTCCAAGAGCAAGCGCCCACGCCTTATGATGAGGCTGTGCGACAGGGCTGGTACTTGGAGCATGTATTTTATCCCGCTTTGCCCGCTTTGGTGATGCGGGTGGGGGCAGCGGCAGAAGTTGACCCCATGGAGGTTGCTGCGGCATTTGACATCGGCTTTTGGCCGGGGGGCGACCGCGATGGCAACCCGTTTGTCGATGCAGAGACCACCTTGCGGGTGGCGAGCCGATTGCGCTTGATGCTGCTCCGTTGTTACCGCAGAGAATTGAGAGCGCTGAGGCGTCGGATCACCTTTAAGGGGGTGCAAGGCATGTTGGATGCCGTGCAGTCTCTGGTGGAGGCGGCCTTGATGTCCAAGGACGTGGGCTTTGATGTGGATGTGGCTTTGTCCAACCTCAACAAGGTGGAGGAGTTGGTTCGCCGGAACTACGGTGGGCTGCATGTCCAAGAGATTGAAAGGCTGAGGGTGGCGCTGGCCATTTTCGGCCAGCATTTTGCCTCCATTGACGTTCGCCAAGACAGCCGGGTGCTCCGGCGTGCTGCGGAGGCCATGGGCATCACAGGCGATGACGTTGGAGCCCTGATGGCCATGAAAACCCAGAGGGCAGCCTCGTCGGTGGCTGACGATGTGGAGCGCGATGCGGTCGAGGTGATGGCGGCCATTCGGGACATCCAGCTGTCCAATGGGGCCGAAGGGTGTCACCGTTTTATCATCAGCAATTGCCGCGGGGCTTCGGACGTTGCACGGCTGTACGCCTTGGCCAGGACCACATTTGATGGGGACGGGGTGCCATTGGATTTGGTGCCGCTGTTTGAGACGGTAGACGACCTGGCTGCGGCACCAGATGCCATGAGGACTTTGCTTTCTGACCCGGCTTACCGCGCCCATGTTGCTCAACGCGGCGACCGTCAAACCGTGATGCTTGGCTTCAGTGATGGCACCAAGGACGGTGGGTATCTGCGTGCGAATTGGTCGATTCACCAGGCCAAGGAGACGGTGTCTCAAGCTTGCGCTGAGGAAGGGGTAGAGGTGGTCTTTTTTGATGGCCGTGGAGGTCCCCCAGCCCGAGGTGGGGGAAACACCCACAGGTTCTATGCGTCCCTCGGTCCGGATGTCGACACCCGGGAGGTGCAGACCACGGTTCAAGGTCAATCCATCAGTTCCAACTTTGGGACGCCACTGAGCGCCGGTTACAACTTGGAATTGCTCTTCACAGCGGGTTTACAGCACCGTCTGATTGATCCCGAAAAGTCACGCTGGACGGAGGACCAGCGGTCTTTGATGAACCTGCTTGCCGAGCGGAGCTATGCCGAGTACAATGCGCTCAAAGCCCGTCCTGAGTTCATGGATTATTTGCAGACTTATGGCACGCTCAAGTATTACGGTGAAACCAACATAGCGAGCCGTCCAACCCGTCGAAAGAAATCAGGACCACTCACCCTTGATGACCTGAGGGCCATTCCTTTTGTGGGGTCGTGGAGTCAGCTCAAGCAGAACGTACCTGGATTCTTTGGCATTGGAACGGCGTTGCAGGTGCTGGAGCAGGAGGGAAGGTTGTCGGACGCAGCGGCATTGTACCGCGACCAACCTTTGTTTGCCGCCTTGGTCGAAAACAGCATGCAAAGCATGCGTAAATGCAATTTTGACCTTACAGCGCACTTGCAGCACCACCCGGAATTCGGTGGCCTTTGGTCGGCCGTGAAGGATGAATTTGAGCTCACCCGACGTTTGCTGCTCACGGTAACCGGACAGGCTCAACTGATGGAGCGCTCTCCGGACATTGCCGCATCCATTGATTTGCGAGAGGCCATCATCTTGCCCCTTCTGGTGATTCAACAAGCTGCGCTGCAGTGGATAGATGACCAGGGCGATGCTCCAGCGGCCACAGAAGTCCTTCAGAAGTTGGTGGTGCGCAGCATGTTTGGCATTGTAAATGCGGGCCGCAACGCGGTTTAATTGTGCTCCAAAAGCCTCCTTGACAAAGGGGGCATGAAAGAGAAAGCCCCGCCGGTGAGGGCAGGGCTTTCGATGGGATTTGGATGGGGACGATCAGCGTCCGCCTTCCATTTCTTCAATGGGACTTGCCATGTCTTTGGGCAGGTCTTTCATGGGGTCCTTGGAGGCCGTCACGAAGTCGATTTCATCAATGAGGTTTTTTGCGCCGGCCATTTTGTCGACCACCCACATGACATAGCGGATGTCCACGCTGATGGTGCGTTGGAGCTCGGGTTCAAAGGCGATGTCTCCACTCATGGCTTCCCAGTTGCCGTCAAATGCGAGGCCGATGAGGTCACCGTTGCCATTGAGCACAGGGCTGCCTGAGTTGCCTCCTGTGATGTCGTTGTTGGAGATGAAACACAACACGAGGTCGCCAGATGCGTCAGCATAGCGGCCAAAGTCGCGCTGGCGCAAAAGGGTTTCGAGTGTGCCGTCGACCACAAATTCAGGGTCGCTGTTGTCCTTCTTCTGCAAGATGCCGTCTGAGGTGGTGACAAAGTCATAATGCACGGCGTCAGCGGGATCGTAATCTCCGACTGTGCCATAGGACAAGCGCATGGTAGAATTCGCGTCTGGATACCACATCTTTTCTGTATCCATGGCCCGCAAGCCCGCTGTGAGCAAACGGTATCCCTTGTCGTACTTGGCTTGATCCGGAGAGGAGAAGTAGCCGCGGTAAGTTTCGATGAGGCTCATTGCAGCGGCAACGGCGAGGTCCTTCTCGAGGGCCTTTTCGTCTGGATTGCTCACAAAGGCTTCGAAGCGCTCGGGATCAGTCAGGAAGCTCTTGGGGTACATCTTGTCTGCGTAGCGAGAGAAATCTCCTTTGTACTTGCTGCGGACGGTCTCAAAGTAAGCCGGCTGTTGATCGGGAGCAATGTCGTTCATGTACTTGGTCATGAGGTTGACAAACAGGTCGCGGTCGGTCGATTGGTCGTAGTCCTTAAAGAAGGCGTCTGCGCGCCCGCGCAAGCTTTCTGCTGCACCAGCGGCGCGCTCAGCATCTTCGCTGAACAGGCCTTGAGCGCCCATGCCTACGCGGAATGCGAACAGCATGAGGTCACATCCAATGAGGCCGGCCTCAAGGGAGTAGACTTGTCCCTTGACGGTGGCGTCGGTGCTCTCGTAGTAGGTCTTGAGCAGGCCGAGTGCGGAACCGTATTCCTTCTTGCGGTCTGCGTCCGATCCGATCCAGGCGGTGAAATCGTCCTCGAGGGCTTTCTTTTGGCCGTATACATCGAGGGCCTTCAATCCCTTGGACTGCCCGATGTAGTACTTCCAGTAGTTGGCCGTCTGCGCATACTTGGCAGCGTATTGGATGCGAACAGCAGGGTCGGCGTCCATGTGGGACTTCATGGTCTGAAGTTTCAGATCGCGGACTTCCACCACGCTGGGGTTGTAGAGGTCGAGGGCCTGTTGCACACCACGGCTGCTCAGGAAGCGGTCCGTGCTGCCAGGGTACCCCATGATCATCGTGAAATCTCCATTCTCCACGCCTTCGAGGGAAACCTTGAGGTGGCGCTTGGGGGTGTAAGGCTTGTTGTCTGCGCTGTAGTCGGCAGGATTGTTGTCGGCACCGGCGTAGATGCGCAGCATGGAAAAGTCTCCGGTGTGGCGGGGCCACATCCAGTTGTCGGTGTCGCCACCGAACTTGCCAATGCTTTCAGGAGGGTTGCCTACAAGACGGATGTCGGTGTAGTCCCGGTACACAAATAGGTAGAACTCGTTGCCGTGGTAAAAGCTCTTGATCTGTGGACGGAAGTCGGGGTTGATGGCTTTTTCTTCTTCTTCGATTTGTCCGATAACAGCTTGGATGGCGGCCTCACGATCGCTGTCGTCCATGTCTGAAGTCACATCGGCCAAAACACGTTCTGTGACATCTTCGATGCGCTGCAAAAAGGTCACGCTGAAGTCGGGAATGGGCTTTTCTTCATCGAGTGACATGGCCCAGAAACCGTTGGTCAGGATGTCGTCTTCCACCGTGCTGAAACCTTGGATGGCCCCATAGGCGCAGTGGTGGTTGGTGAGCACGAGGCCTTGATCGGAGATGATCTCTGCGGTGCAGCTGCCACCATTGAGGGTGATGACCGCGTCCTTGAGACAGGCTTGATTCAGGGAATAGATGTCCTCGGCAGAGAGGTTCAATCCCATTTGCTGCATTTCGGCTTCATTGATGCGCTGGAGCATATGGAGGAGCCACATGCCTTCATCGGCGCGGGCCGACGTTGCGGCGAGTTGGAATGCTGCGAAGAGCAGCAGAAAGATGCGTTGCTTCATGATGTTGTTCGTCGTTTGCAGCCGGCCTTATTTCGAACCGTTGCGGCGCGAAAATAGGAGTGGAAATGTTTGGGCCGTGCCGTTACTGTTTCGGATTGGAATCCGGGGTCCACGTGGTAACCTTAATCAGGCTGTCAAGCACTGCATACAGGCGTTCTAGGTCTGGACCGTTGATGCGGTCCGTTACGTGATGCTTGCCAAAAGTGAGCTTTGTGGCAGGCAAGTCTGTGACCATCGGGTTGTCATAAACGCCTGCTTTTTGGTCCAAGCGCAATGCTGCCGCAGTCTGTGCGAGTATTTCGAGGTGGGATTCCGGCCATTGGGCATTGTGGCGCCCCATGTTTTGGACGTTGGCCCTGCCATTGAACAGCGCTTCACCATTGGACTCCACGGTCAATGTAAAGGCTGGGCAAGGTCCGAAGCACATCGAACGAGAATAGGAGAGGACGGGGCCTTCCTTTACCGAGAGGTATGTCTTTGGACCGTGGCAGGCACTCAAAAAGACGATGAGCGCTGTAAACCCGAGGCATTGTAGCAAAGGCCGCACCTCGAAAAAGAGCTGGGGCGCTTTCACTTTTTGCGCTTCTGGTTGCGGGACTTGCGGGACTGGTCCCGTTGACTCTTCATCTCTTCAGCACGCTTTTGCTGCTCCTTTTGCATGGTCTCAAGTCGTTCTGCAAATCCGCTTTTCTTTTTCTCCTCTTTGGGGGCAGCCTGCTTGGCTTTGATCTTCTCACGGATCTTGTCCTCGTCGATAAAGAATTTTTTGACGGCGGTGACCTGACCGATGGTGACCACATTGGCCATGAAATAGTAGAGGCTCAGTCCACTGGCGTAGCGGTTAAAGAAGAACAGCATAAACAGCGGCATGATCCGCATCATAATCCGCATGTCGGGCATCCCGGGTTGAGTGGGGGCTGCCTGTTGGGCCATGTTTTGGTTCGCGTAAATGAACATGGATCCGGCCATCAGGAGTGTAAAGCCCGATACGTGCGCTCCGTAGAATGGGATTTCAAATGGCAGGCTGAGAATGCTGTCATATGCCGCGAGGTCTTCGGCCCACAAAAAGGACTTGCCCCTGAGTTCGATGTTCGCGGGGAAGAACCGAAACATGGCATAGAGCAGGGGCGCTTGAATGAGCTGTGGGATGCAGCCTGCGATGGGGTTGACGCCACTGTCGCGGTAGAGCTTCATGGTGTCCTGCTGCCGCTGCATGGCATCTTCCTGGTCGGGGTATTTCTCGTTGATGACCTCCAAGTCAGGCTTCAAGATGCGCATCTTGGCTGAACTCACATAATTCTTCCAAGTGATGGGGAACAGCACCGATTTGATCAGCAATGTCATGATGAGTACAATCAGTCCTGCTGACCCAATGTACTGGGCTAGAATGGAGTAGATCCAAAAGATGATGTTGCGGTTGATCCAACCAAAGATCCACCAGCCGAAGTCGATGACCCGGCCAATTTCACCCCAGCCTGTGGTATTCAGTGCGTTGACATCGTTGGGACCGAAATAGAATTGGACGGCTGCGATTTCTCTTCCGTCGATGTCTGCAGTGGGCAAGGTCACATCCATCCCAAAGCGCATGTTGATGGTCGTGTCCTCTTCGTTGACTGGAGGAAGGCTCCTGAGTTTTCCGGAATTGAATCCGGCTTCACTGCCTACGATGGCGGAGAAGTAATTCTGCTTGAATGCGACCCATTCCACGGGGTCTTCAATTTCGGCTTCATCGTCCCTTCCTTCATAGAGGTAGTCGCGACCGTGGCCCTGTTCACGGTAGTAGATGCTGCTGCGCTGGCGCTCCCATTCGAGGCCTTTTTCGTTGTGGCGTCCATCGGCTTGCCATTGGAATCCCACTTCGCCGCGTGCGTCTTCGAAGCGCGCTTGGACATCCAGCAAATACCCATCGATGGTGTAAGTCAGTTCGCGCAATGGTCCACTTCCCCTGGCGGCGAGCACGACTTTTTCGGGCGAGGATTCAACCACGTCGAACCTCTGGTTGTAAGAGCCCTCGCCGCGCGCTACCCAATTCACATCGGAACCGTTTTCGGTCCAGAGTTGGATGGGTTCTTTCTTCCAAAAGTCGAGGTAGCCGTCTTTGAGCTCAGCCTTGATGAGGTTGGCACCGTCGGTAGAGATCTCCACTTCTAGATCGCTGGAAGACAGCATCACAGTCTGAGCTGTGTAGGTGCTGTCCACGGCGCTGATGCCCTCCGAGCTGGGCAAGTCAATGACTTCTTCAGGCGTCTCAGGCGAGGATTCAGTGGTGGTGACGTTCTCCGAAACCTCGGGAACAGGCACGAAATAAAGCTGATACACGATGACCATCGCGAAAATCAGCAGGAAACCAGTGATGGTGTTGCGGTCCATTGGGCGGCAAACTTACGGGTTCACCACGCGTGTGCGCGGTCATTCATCCACAGTCCTTTCACTTTCATGGCTTGCTCGAGGATATCTCGAACACAACCAGTGCCTCCAGGCAATGGACTGACGTAATCTGAAACGGCGCGGACCTCTGGAACAGCATCGTTTGGACAGCATGCCAAACCGGCCGCTTGGAGGACAGGGATGTCGGGAATGTCATCGCCCATGTAGCACACTTGATCGGGTTGAAGGTTCCATCGGCTGCACAGGGATTCAAATTCCCCGTGTTTCTCGGCAGCCCCCATGATGACCTCAGTGACGCCCAAACCATTCATCCTGCGCACCACTTCTTGGCTTCGACCTCCTGAAAGCATGGCGATTCGAACGCCACATTTGGCAGCGTGCTGTACGGCGTATCCATCGCGGGTATTGGCGGTCCTGACTTGCTCGCCACCGGGCATGAGGAAAACAGTCCCGTTGGTGAAAACGCCATCGTTGTCAAAGACAAAGGCTTCAATGTGTTGGAGCCGTTGCTTGAAAGGGCGGGAGGGGGTCGTGTCCATGTTGGTGCAAGATGCGGTTGGTCAGGATGCGGTGCAGAGTGGCGAGTTCTGACGGCCCATGTGCAGGGTCCGAAAGTACTGCGGTTTGATGTTCGAGTGTGGTTCTGTCGTTGCGTGAAGCTGGACCTGAAACCGTGGTGAGGGCCTTTCCCTTGAGGGCGTTGGATACGCTTTCTTCGACCAGCGGAGCGAGCACATCTAAAGAGAGTTGGTGGGTTTCCAAATAGCCCTCAACGGTACCGAGCCATGCGGCGGTCAGGTTGCCAGCCAGGACGGCTCCAACGTGCAATGCCCTGCGGGAATCCGATGTCAGAGAGAACGCCTTAGGGGAGATTCGTTGCGCCCAATTGATCCAATGGGGGTTTACGGTTTCCACGGCAATTGGCATTGTGCTCCAATCTGGCGTTTGTCCCGATATGAAGGTCATGGGGGGCCACATGACGGCCCGGTCTGAAGGAGGGACGGGCAATGCGTTCAGGGGCACTGCGCCGGCATGGTGTGCCAACAGTGTTCCGGGTTGGAGGCCAGGCGCAATCCGCGCAGCCACTTCTGAAATGGCGCCGTCGGGAACGGCGATGAAAACCGCATCGGTTTGGAGTGAGGCATCCCAGTGGTGCAGGTCACGCACGTTGTCAGATGGGGTTCGGCTCCACCTGTGGGTTCGGATGCCGAGTTCTTCGAGTCGGTCCGCCCAATGGTGGCCCAAGCGCCCTTGTCCTATGACATGCGCGCTTTGAATCATGCGGCGTTCTTCTTTGGCCCTTCGATGCGCTGGGTTTTGCGGCGTTGGCGCACCGCCATGAGGGCGCCCATTGTCATGATCAAACACCCGATCCACAAAAGGTTGATTTGCGGAAATACAGTGGCTTGCATGACGATGAAGTCACGTCGGATGGAAAGGTTTTCCCAAACCACGGTTTCAAAGGTCGCTTCGGCGGGTCGGAAGCCATCGATGCGCAGTTTTATGCCCCGGTTTTCGAGGGTGACCATGTCTGGAATGAACAGGCTGTCGCGCACGATGTACAAGGCCACAAAATTGGTGTCCGCTCCACCGCCGGAGAGCCGGAAATGTGCCGCCACAGCGAGGTCTTTGTCCAGGAGGCCGTATTGGGGCTTCTCCTCGAGGGTCACTGCTGAAATCGAATCGAGGGCGAGCATGGACCTCCCGATAACGAGGCTGTCGCGCCGCATGAGGTCGTGTTTGCGGCCGTCCATCCAGCCGTTTTCGTCGGCTTCGGGCTCCGAAACCCGGCCCCATTTGATGTGGGTGTAGAGGTCGCGGTTCCAGAAGCGCTTGGTGTCCGGCTCAGGAGCGTTGCCCATCTGCTCGTTGAGTTGGATGCGGGGCTCCAACGTAAAGGCAAAAGGACCGGGCTTGCCCGCAGACCACGGGGCCGATTGGGTTTTTTGCCGCTCATTGGGAATGGGCACAAAAGTCCAGTGGTCTTCGAGGTCGTCTGTGAAGCGCGGAGAAGCCATGTGGTCTCCGTTGCATTGAAACAGGAATCCCTCATTGGACACCACCTGTCCTTCCTTGTATGATGCGGGAAGGGTTTCGAAATAGTCCACTGCGAACTTGGCATGTATGCCGTCTTGGCGCCGCTCTTGGTAGCACACGTAGTAAGGGCCGAGGGCCACGGTGTCTTCTTGGAGGAGCAGCAAGTCCTCGTCGTTGGACAGCGCCTCATTGAGCATCGCCAAATCGCCAAATCTGTTTTGGCTGATGGTGTCCTTTTTGGCGTTGGAGAGCACAGCGCCAAAAATCACCAGGGCAAATCCAATGTGGGCTATGCTCGCGCCTGCATGGTCCCAGCGTCCTTTGAGGCCTTGGAAAATGTAATCGGCGTTTGCAGCAGCGGACCACAGGCAGGCAAAAAGCAGCGCCACACGGGGCGCCTCCCAGAATTCAAAGGCATAAGTCCAAGCCACAATGCTGGTCAGGACTCCGGCGATCAAAAGACTGCGGAGGAGTTTGAGAAACAGGCCCGAGCCACTGTTGCTCCTGTAGCGCAGGTATTGCGTGAATGCTGTGATGCTGACAAACAAAAACGCCAAGGGAACTTGGATGGCGTGGTAGGTGGCATCGAAATCGGTGCCCGGTGCCAGGTCGTGGGCGGCCAGCTTTCTCGCGAGATCGCTGCCTGTGGATTGATAAATGCGTTCCAGCCAACCACTAAACGGCTCCAAGAAGTGATTGAACACTGGAAGACTGGTCTGAAAGCTGATGTGCACTGCAGATGCGAACATGAGCATGCCCCCTACAAACATCCAAAACTCCCGCGTCCAGAGTGGGCTTTCTTTGTCGGTACGTGGGAGGTTTTTGAGGTGTCCCCTTAGGACGGCCAGTCCCATGACCAGCAGGAGTCCGAGGGTGCACAAGGCAGGGTCTGCCACAGCGATGCCCACCGCCAATGCGGCTTGGAGTCCGCCAAACACCACACGGTCTCGACCAGGGGGCAGCATAAAGGTGACCAGGAGGGCGCAACACCCCAACAAAAATCCGAGGAGCTGAGGGAGGATGCCGCTGTCGACAAAACTGTGAACGGAGGTGTCCCCCAGTATGCCACTCTTGGTCAAAAATGTGGAGTACACGACCAACAAAAAGCCCAAGGCGATCATCAAGTAAGTCGCTGTGACGGCTGTTCCGGGCTTGGCCTTGTTGATCAGCAGCAGGTGGGCGCCTGCCACCAGCACGAGCCAGGGAACCAGGGAGCTGTTCTCCACGGGGTCCCATGCCCAAAACCCTCCAAAGCTCAAGGCTTCATAGGCCCAAGCACCTCCCATGAGGATGCCGGCACCGAGGATGGCGACGCCAAAAAACGCCCAGGGAATGGCACGTCCCATCCAGGTGCGGTGATCTTGGGTCCAGAGTCCGGATACCGCCAGCGCAAATGGCATGAGGGTGCTGGCAAAGCCCAAGAACAGGGTGGGAGGGTGGATGACCATCCAATAGTTCTGGAGCAGAGGATTGAGCCCTTGTCCGTCCGCGAATTGGGGGATGAGGCTCAGGTAATCGGGGTTCATCGTCCACGGTAGACCGTGGTTTTGTGGGGCTTCCCTCAACAGCAGGAAGGGATCCAGTCCGAATTGGAAATCACCGAACCACAATCCCAAAAGCATGGAACTCAATCCAGTCAATATGCCGCTGTGAATGGCCAATACCGGAGCTTCTAGTTTTCCTGGGGAACGCTTGAGAAAGACTATGGCCAAGACGAGCATCCAGGACATCCACAGAAGAAACCCGCCCTCTTGACCTCCCCAGAAACTGGCGATCATCAGGCTGGAGGGCATGGCGTCATTCAGGTGTTTCCAGATGTACTGAAACTCATACCGGTGGCAGAAAATCAGGAAGAACATCAGGGCGCTGGCCGCAAAAAGCCCTGTGGCTTGAATCCTGAATCCCCAGCGGCCCAGCGTCAACCACTGGGAGCCATTGTTGCGGACGGCTTTGGTGTATCCGATGGTAGAGGCGATGCCACTGGCAAATGCCAAAGCGAGCAGAAGGCGGCCCAATGAGGCGGCCCAGGTCCATTCTCCGGTGTAGGCGATGTCCACGTTGGTGGGGGCTCCGTTGGTTAATTGGCTTGAGGTGATGCTTCAGCCAAACTGTGGCTGTCCTCGTTGTACTTGCTGGGACACTTCATGAGCATGTCCGTGGCAATGAAACGGCCGTCTTCGACCTTGCCATACAAGTCGATGGACTCGCTTTGCTCGAGTCCGGTTGGCTTGGCTTCATTGAGGAAAACCTCGGTGACTTGTCCGTCTTTGTCCCTCATATGAAAGCGCGTTTCTGCCGCTGAAACTTCCGGGTCATAGACAACGGGGTGCTCATTGTCTAGGGTCCCAGACACTTTGAATTCAACGCCAGGTTCGGCAAAGGCGCGGGCAAAAACAACCGATTCGCTGTTCTGGGTAAATACGCTGAACAGGGCGCCCAGAAGAACGGCGACGAGCAAGATGACGACGATGTTGAGACGGCTCATTTTGAAGTGTTCGGGTTCAGTGTTGGTCTGATCGGGATTCTTTTTCGAGCTGCCCGAGCCGGCGGTCCATGCGCCACAATGAGACGGCGATGCCCAAGAGGATGATCAAGGCCACTCCTGTGACCACATGTGCTTTTCCGCTTCCGAAGAAGAAGCCTTCGAGGCTGTTCAAAAGGAGGATGGCGTTCATTGCTGAGGGTTAACGCGACAACAGGTAATGAGCACGGCGGTTCATCCGCAGGCGCAGGGTGTAGATCCAATAGCACAGGGCACCCCATCCGATCACGGCGGGATAGAATACGGCCCTCAAGCTGTTGTCGAGGTCGTAGCTGTTAAATCCGGGATTTCCGTCTTTGCCGGGATGGAGGCTTTCGGTGTACCGGGGAAGCACCATGAGCAACACCACCAACATCACAAAGGCAAATACATTGTAGACCGCAGCAAGTCTGCCCACCCGATCGTCATCGCCCATGGCGGCCCGGAGTATGAGGTACCCCGAGTAGAGCAGAACGGTGACCAACGCGCCATTGAGTTGGGGGTCAGAAACCCACCATGCACCCCAAGTCCAGCGCGCCCAAAGTGAACCTGTTGCAAGTCCAAGCAGCCCAAAAACCAGGCCTGTTTTGACGGCGGCTTCTGCGCGCATGTCCCAGTCCACACTGTCAGTGCGGAGTTGGGCGAGGGATGCTACAAAGCCCAGGCCCATGATGAAAAACATGGCGAACCACATGGGGACATGCCACAGCAAATTGCGGATGCTCTCCATAATGTTGGGCTGGTATGGAAAGCTGAACCCCAATTGTGGCTCTTGGGGGCTGGGAGCAGCGGCCCCAAAAGCGGGTGGCACATCGCCTTTGGCGGCATCCTCCACAAAGCAGGCGTTGCCGAGGAACAGCGTTCCTGCTGCAGGGGTAAACAAGTAGGCATCCAATGCGCGCGAAGGCATGGAGGGAGGGACATCCAGCGCAATGCGCACGCTGTGCGGCGACACTTCCGTCACCTCAGTTTTGATCAATTGGTCTCCACTGCGGAGCACCACTTGAAATGCGCTGGGGAGGTCGTCGGGATTGGCAAAGGGCTGTCCTACCGCTGAGAGCAGCACGGATTGCGGCGCCACGGAAAGTTGGGAGGGGCTGGCAGTGACCAAGCCCGGTTGCAACGGGGCAGAAAACCCTCGGATGACGACATAGGCCAAGAGCAGGATGCTGCCGCCTTTCCAGAACCAATTCCAACCGCCTTTCATGCCCGCCAAATGTAGGGGAAGAGAATGCATGCAATGGTGGCGGTTCCAGCGCCCAGTGCCCCCAAAAAGAGGGGGTATTCCAACAGCATCGTCCAAGGTTCATCGGCGAGGGCGCCGCGCGTCAACCGTGTGGAGAGGATCAGTTGTGGCAACAGCAAGGGAAGTCCGAGTACCGCTGCCAGTGCGCCACTGCCACTCCGGACCTGAGAGGCAACTGCAGAAACGAACACCAAGGTTGTGGTCATGGACAAACCTCCCAGCCAAGCGCCCAGCACCAGCAGGCCTGGTTTGCCCGGAGTTTCAATCCCCTCGGGCCATCCCAAAAACAAAAGAAATGCCCCCAGAACCACCGCGGTTAACGCCGTTGTGGTAAGAACGGCATGAAACAATTTGCCCAAAATGAGTCCAAGGGGGGCTGCGGTCCACTGCAGGTAGCGCCGTACGTTGGACCGTTCGCGGTCAAAGAGCCGTCCAATGGCAGTAAACCCGCTAAAGAGGTGAACCAGCCACAGCATGGCCGTCCAAGCGGCGGCCCCAGTGTGTTGATCGGATGCTTGAAAGGCGACATACACGGAAGCCAAAGCGAAGAGCCCAACTGCAGCCAGTTGATGGCCTTGTCGCCATTCAAGTTGCCACTCGAGTCGGGCCACGGTTCCCGCCGTCCGCAAGGTGTCGAGGGTCTGGCCCATCAACTCAGTTTCAAACTGGGGATGTTGGCCGCCACCTTGCAAAACAACTCGGCCATGTTGCGGGCATCATCGATGGCCCTGTGCTCAGTACCAGACCAGCTGATGCCCTCTTCTTCAAGGGCTTTTTTGAGGCCCACTTGATTTTGGGACTTCTTCCATTTGCCGAAGTGCTTCTGGAAACACACATGGGCTTCCAGCCAGTCCAGCTGCATCTCGTGAAGGGCGGCATCGGTCAGCAACTGGCGCTTGTCAAAGTCTCCCCAACTCATGGGGATGACGTCGGCATTGCCCACGCCCATCCAATCTTCGTAGTCTTCCATGACCTCGTCGAACTGGGGGGCGAAGTCAATGTCGGACTGCCGGATGGAGGTCAGCGAGGTGCAGAACTTGCTGATGACAGGGTGGACCATCGGCCTCACAAATGCACAGTACTCCGAGACAATTTCGAGGTTGGCATTGACCTTGACGGCTCCTACCTCTATGATTTCCACACGCTTCGGACGGCTGGTCCGCCAGCACGTGGCTTCTAGGTCATACAGGATGAATGCCTTCTCCATTGCTGGGCAAAGATAGCCTTGGCGCAGCGGGTGATGGCTGTTGTTGGTCGTTGTTGGGAAGTTGAGGGGGGTGGCCGGAGGTCAAGGTTCTTGGTTCAGTGCCCAAGGCGTCTCTGCATCGCCTTCCAATCCGTGCTTGTAGATGATGTGCTCTATGGCAGCATCGTCGCCGGAAGGGTCGTACTCGCTCTTGAGGTCGTGACCAAACAAGCGTGCCAGTCCCTGCCACATGAAAGCGCTCAGGCGGCCTTTCAATTCTTGGACAACGCCATAAGTCGTTTGATTGGCCTGTCGGTCGATGAGGCGGATGAGGATGACGCCTTCTCTCACGGTCAACCGTCGCAGTTCCCCTTCAAAGCGCGCCTTGAGTGCATCTTCCCGCGCTTGAATCACCGTTTTGCGCTCTTTTGGTGAGGGGATTCCCTCGAGTTCGGTTTCCAAGCTGTCCATGGCCAGGCCAGCATAGGCGGCATAGGGCCAGACTTTAATCACACGTTTTTCGAGGCGGCTGTAGCGTTTTGAACCGGGTTGGGTCCGGTGTTGGATTGGAACGCTGGGGCCGGGCTGAATGACGGCTTCATCCAGGTGTATCAAAGGGGGCAAACTGTCCGTCTGTGCGCGGACTTGCACAGTGGCCATGGCCGCACAGAGGAGTGCGGTGCAGAAGAGTCTGGCACTTGTGGTTTGCATGGACATCGCGCTCTTTGAACGTAAAAAGCGCAAAAAAGTTGCCGCTTTAGTCCTTGTACCGCCCGCGCCACGCGGATTCTGGGGCTGAATTTGAGGCGGCCGGCTTGTGTGTGCCGGTTGCGCCGTTGCCTGTTGAATCCAAGACGGCCGAGACGGCGGACCAATCCAGTGGGGCCTTACGGGATTGATGGTGGGCGTTGAACTGCTCAGCATCGAAGTGTGTGGACACAAAACCGGTGTCGAACTTCCCCGAGATAAAGGCCGGGTGGTCCAGCACAAAACGCCCGAAATCCAAGGTGGTTTCTACCCCCTGGATCACATATTCGTCGATTGCCCTGCGGAGCCTTTCCATCGCTTGGTTCCGGTCCATGCCATGGGCGCACAGTTTGGCAATCATGGGATCATAGTAGATCGAAATCTCATCGCCTGTTTCCACGCCTGCATCGACCCGAATTCCTGGCCCCTCCGGCGCAATGTGAGCAGCCAAGGTTCCTGTCGAAGGAAGGAAACCGGCAGGGACGTCTTCGGCGTATACCCTCAATTCGATGGCATGCCCTTGGATGTTGAGAGCGTCTTGAGTGAGCCTCAAGGTTTCTCCTCTGGCAATGCGAATTTGCTCCTCGACAAGGTCCACTCCGGTGATCATTTCTGTCACCGGATGCTCCACTTGCAGCCTGGTGTTCATCTCCAAAAAGTAGAATTTGCGCTGGGCATCGACCAAGAACTCCACGGTTCCTGCTCCCACATAACCGCATGCTGCGGCGCAATCCAAAGCGCACTGCCCCATGCGCTTGCGCAGGTCCTCGTCGAGCAGTGCACTGGGCGCTTCTTCGACCACTTTTTGGTGCCTGCGCTGAATGCTGCATTCCCTTTCAAACAAATGGACCCCGTTGCCATGGGCGTCGCAGAGTACTTGAATTTCAATGTGTCGCGGCTCCGTAACGAACCTTTCCAGGAACACTGCTCCATTTCCAAATGCGCTCGTGGCCTCGCTCATGGCGCGTTCGGTCTCGCTCCGGAGGAGGGCGGGGTTGTGCACCACGCGCATGCCTTTTCCACCTCCACCGGCACTGGCCTTGACCATGACCGGGAATCCAATCTCCTGGGCGAGCCGCTCGGCTTCATCCAGGTCGGTCACCTCGCCATCGGATCCGGGAACCAAAGGCACATTTTGGGCGGCTACTGCTGCTTTGGCAGAAAGCTTGTCACCCATGGTTTGGATGCTGTTTGGCCGGGGACCAATGAAAATGATGCCCTCACTTTCTGCGGCTTTTGCAAAGGCGGCGTTTTCGCTCAGAAAGCCATAACCGGGGTGGATGGCATCTGCTCCGGTGTCCTTGGCGGCTTGGATGATGCGTTTGGGAACCAAGTAGGATTCTGCTGCGGTGGCCGGTCCGATGTGCACCGCTTCGTCGGCATAGCGGGCAAAGGGCATGTCCGCATCAACATCAGAATACACCGCAACGCTCTGGAGCCCCATGGCACGCAAGGTTTTCATGATGCGCAAGGCAATCTCGCCACGGTTGGCGATGAGGACTTTGGTGAGGGGACGTGGGGAATCGGGACTGGGCATAGCGACACAAAAATGCGCGATTCAGTCCAAGGGATATCGCCGGGCGATCAAAGCTTCGAAAACCCGATCCGGGAGAACGCGTTTCAAACGGATGGCCAAACGCTGCAGCGGTGGTGCCACTGTGATGTACAGAGGGGGCTTTTTTTGGCCGAGCAGCTTGAGCACGGCCTTGCCCATGTCAGCGGGGTCTTTGGCGTGGGCGACTTCTGCGTTCACGGCATCACACACCGCCTCAAACCCGGGGTTAACGGTGTGGTTGGGGTGGGCGACCCGCAGCCGGTTGGCATTGATGGCCGTTTTGAAATCGCCTGGCCTCAATACCGTCACCCGTACCCCGTGCCGGGAGAGTTCCATGCTTTGTGCTTCGGCGATCAATTCCACCGCAGCCTTGGAGGAACAGTACACCCCTCGAAAGGGCAATCCAACCACACCAGCGACACTGCCGACATGCAACAAGTGTCCCTGCGTGTCGATCAAATGTGGAATGGCGGCCTTGCTTACGGTATGCAGCCCGACTACGTTGGTGTTGTAGACGGTCAACAGTTCTTCTTCTGAAGTGTCCCCCATGGCGCCCATCATTCCGATGCCCGCATTGTTGACCACGGCGTCGAGCCGGCCTTCTTTGGCCACAATTGTGGAGATGGCGGCATGAACGGTGGCGGGCTTGGTGACATCGAGTGCGATGCTGCCGGGCTTGCCAGGGAGCGGGAGGGAGGTTTCAGATTTTCGTCCTGTGCCCCAAACGCGGTGTCCGGCTTCGGCCAGAACAAGCGCGATGGAAGCGCCAATCCCGGTGGTGGCACCGGTGACGAGGACGACCTTGGCTTGGCGGTGGAAGTCGGTTCGCATGGGGAAAAAGAGAGGGCAAGCGATTCCCATCGCACCGCTACGACCACCTGCCCTTGCTGCCTTCCGGCCCTGGGGGGTTAAGCGGGAGCTGGCCGTGGGAGACTTGCCCTCCGTGGACAAAGGTAGGACAGTGGCGGTTCCATTGTACACCATAGGTGTCGATATTGGGACCGATTTAAAGCAGCATGAACCATAACAACACCGACCCAGCCGGACAGGAACTGCAGCCGAGCGGCATTCCGTCTTTGTTGTTTGGGCATTCAGCGGCAGGCGCCGGTTTGGTGCTCTCGGGGTATTTGTTGGCCTATATGATTCGATTTGAGGCTTTGCTCGGTCATTGGAGCACACCCTTTGTGCTGACGGTGGTCATTTCTGTGATGGTGATGGTGCTGCTTTCGGTCCGTCAAGAGGAGGGGAGGCTCAGTTTCGGTCGGGCTTTCGGTTTGTCTTTGCTGTCTGGATTTTTGGTGCGGCTCGGGTACAACATCTTTATGGTCTTGCTTTTTCATGTGATGCGCCCAGATTTGGTGGAAGCCTATGTCGGACTGGTGTTAGAAAAGACAGAAGAAGCCCTGTTGGCGTTCAACTTGGGTGGATTGTCTGAACAACGGCAGGAAATGATGGAAATGGCGGCGTTGTCCACCCGAAACTCACTTTCATTGACGGGTCAATTCACGGATGCCCTTGTCGGTTTGATTTGGCTCGCTTTTGTGGCCGCCATTGTTTCGCTCATCCTCAAACGCAAGCCCGTCAAAAGCGGGGTCTTCCGCGGCTGACCTTTATCTTGCCACCGTCCCATGGACACCGATCAACTGACATCCCCCACACGTCCCGAGTGCGACCTCAGCATCGTGGTGCCTCTTTTCAATGAAGAAGAGAGTCTGCCTGAACTGATGTCGTGGATCGACCGTGTTTTGCACAACCGCGCCTATGAGGTGGTCTTTGTGGACGATGGGTCTTCAGACGGTTCTTGGCAGGTGGTTCAATCCCTCAAGGATCAATTCGGAGACAAGGTTGTGGGCATCAGCTTTGCACGGAACCAAGGAAAGAGCGCAGCCCTCCACACGGGTTTCAAGGTGGTGCGTGGCAAGGTGGTCATCACGATGGATGCCGATTTACAAGACAGCCCAGATGAAATTCCCGAGTTGGAGCGTCGGATTGTGGAGGAGGGGTTCGACCTGATCAGCGGTTGGAAAAAGAAGCGGCACGACCCCATCACCAAAACGGTCCCCACCAAACTGTACAATTGGGCGACACGGAGGGTGAGCGGAATCCATTTGCACGATTTCAATTGCGGATTGAAGTCCTACCGCCGTGAAGTGGTTCAGGCCGTTGAGGTCAATGGTGAAATGCACCGCTACATCCCCGTTTTGGCCAAGCAGGCTGGATTTTCCAGAATTGGAGAACAGGTTGTGCAGCACCAAGCCAGGAAATACGGGACCACCAAGTTTGGTCTGGAGCGTTTTGTGAATGGGTTCTTAGACCTGCTCACCATTGCTTTCCTCGGACGTTTTGGGCACAAGCCCATGCACCTTTTTGGTGTTCTCGGATCGCTCATGTTTGCGGGAGGTTTTGCGCTTTTTGCCGGAATTGGTGGCTACAAATTGTGGGCCCTGTATTCCGATGTTGCAGCCCGCAACATCGCCGACATTAGTGCCTTTCACATTGCCTTGTCCTTCATGGTCATGGGACTGCAGTTGTTTTTGGCGGGGTTTGTAGGTGAACTGGTCACCCGCAATGCGCCAAGCCGCAACGTATACCTGCTTCAGGACACCCTCTGATTTCTGGGAGGTATCTCTAGGCGATTACCCCGCTGCCGAGGACTTCTTCACCCGTCTCCACATCGTGCCAAGCGGCGAATTGTCCTGGTGCGATTCCCGATTGGGGTTGGTCAAACACCAAGGTGTACCCGAAGTCCGTTTTGGTGAGTTTGGCGTCTTGGAGTGGCTGGCGGTAACGAAACCGAGCCTTGACGGGCATGACATCCATAAGCCCTGAAGGCGCCCGGTCGGGTCGAATCCAGTGGACATTGTCCGCCGACATGGCCAACCCATGGCGGTGAAGGCCAGGATGGCGGTCAGATTCTCCAACGTACAGGGCATTGGCCGACATGTCCTTGCCTATGACAAAGAGCGGCTCGACATGGCCTCCGACATTCAAGCCGCGGCGCTGTCCAATGGTAAAGAAGTGGGCTCCGGGATGCGTTCCCACTTCACGTCCCTGGCCCAGATTAAAGGTGGGTTCGTCCCAAGGGTGTGCTCCGGGGATGACCCCTTCGGAAGGGATCTCCACAATGGGGCCGTGCTGCACTTTGAGCTGTTGCTGCAGGAAATCGGGCAGTTTGACTTTGCCCACGAAGCAGAGTCCTTGGCTGTCTTTTTTCTGGGCTGTGGGCAATGCTGCTTCGGTGGCAATGCGCCGCACTTCTGGCTTTTCCAGTTCTCCAACGGGGAAAAGCGCATCGGAAAGCTGCTCTTGGGTGACTTGGCAGAGAAAGTAACTCTGGTCTTTGTTGCGGTCCCGTCCAGCCAAGAGCTGGTGCTGGCCATCAGGAGTTGTGGCCCGCCGACAATAATGTCCGGTGGCCACAGCATCGGCGCCCAGTTGGTGGGCCGCTTTCCTGAATAGGTCAAACTTGATTTCTCGGTTGCAGAGCACATCGGGATTGGGGGTGCGGCCTGCAGCATATTCTGCAAACATGTGGTCCACGATGCGCTCCCTGTAAGCATCACTTAGGTCGATGACCTGGAAAGGGATGCCCAAATGTTGGGCCACCAATAAAGCGTCATTGGCGTCGTCTACCCATGGGCAAGCATTGTCGAGCGTCACCGAATCGTCCACCCAATTGCGCATGAAAATTCCGATGACCTCGTGGCCTTCTTGTTGCAGGAGCAGAGCGGCCACGCTGCTGTCTACACCTCCGGACAATCCTACTACCACGCGCATGGTGCGAAACTACGAAGGGGCACCTGCGAAAGAGTGGCAACATCTTTCGATATTGACCCAAACCGGCAGGAGGTGTCCTTTTTTGTGAATGGAGCCCATGCCGGGGCAACCAATTGTGGAACGATTCGTCATTTCTCCGTCCGACCTCCCGGACCCCGATACCCTTCGGGCTTGGGTGAAATCCGCCCAGGCCGGAGAATCGGAGGGCCAAAGGTTAATCTACGAAGCTTATGCAGGCAAGATGATGCTGGCCATTCGCCGGTATTTGCCTGGTGAGCAGGAGGCGTTGGACGTGCTGCAGGATGGATTTATAAAAGTGTTCCGCAATGCTGGAGGATACACTTTTAAAGGTTCGTTCGAGGGCTGGATGAGGCGCATTATGGTCAACATGGCCATCGATGCACTGCGCTCGTCCAAGCAACTGCAGTTTGTGGGAGAGAGTGAGGAGATGTTGGATGTGTTGTCAGCGAAGGAGATAGAGCAATCTGAACCGGAGTGGGCCACATTGAGCCACAAGGACATTTTGGAGGCGATGGAAAGGTTGACGCCCATGTATAGGGCAGTGTTCAACTTGTATGCCATTGAAGGCTATGCGCACAGAGAGATCAGCACGCAGCTCGGCATATCGGAGGGGACGTCAAAATCGAATTATGCAAAGGCACGCCGCAATTTGCGGGAGTTGTTGCGAGAGAAACTGAGGAAACAGTGAGTATGGACCGAGAAGACGACGAGAAACGGGGGGCTGCTGGGGGCGGTTTCGAGCAGGGCATGCGTTCTGCATTGGAAAAAGCGCCGGGTATGGCGGTTCCGAGTTGGTTGACCATGCAGTCGGCCATGGCCGGTGGCGCCGCTGGGGGCGCTGCGGCAGCTTCTTGGCGTTGGATCATTGGTCCGGCAGCCGGAGCGGCCTTGATTGGCGGCGCGTTGTGGCTTTCAGACCCTGCCCCAAATGAACCCGAAGCGGATGCTTCAACGGAAACGGTTCAACCAGAAGGGGCAGGCCCTGGGGCTGTTGAGCCCTTAGAGTGGTTTGAAGACGATGCGACTGCAGCCCATGAGGTCTGGCGCATTGAGAAGGATGCGGTCTCGATGGAGGTTACCGAAGTGGTGGGGGATTTGGAGCAGTCACCGCCGCAACTCCGTTTGGAAGAGGACAGGTCTGTTTCTGAGAAGGACCTTGCTGCGGACGGCGGCTACAATGCACCAGTTCCATCCTCCAAGGACGCGCCTGCCACCGAATTGGCAGAGGACGAGAAGCCAGAGGATTGGGCGGACTTGCCCGTCGAAAAGCTCGCAGCATTTGGCGTTGACATCACGGATGCATGTGTAGGCACCGAAATCGGGTTCCGCATGGCCAAGCCCAGAGACAATGTGCGCGTACTCTGGAATTTTGGGGATGGTCATTTTAGCAATGTTCCCAGTCCACAACATGTGTTCAAAGCGCCGGGTACCTATGACATCACCCTGAGTGTTACGCGTGTGAGTGACGGTTTGATCCGTACCCGGATCATCGAAAATCTGGTGACCATCCATGCCAATCCAGAGGCGGAATTCACTTGGGAGGTTCCCGGGTCGAGCATGAGAAGCCCTTCAGTGACCATGCTCAATGCCAGTGAAAATGCGGCATCGTGTACTTGGGTGGTCGACGGTGAAATAACCCAAGCGGGCAAAACCGCGGTGTTTGATTTGGAAAGGGTAGGAGAGCATGTCGTACAGTTGGTGGCGAGTTCATCCCACGGATGCCAATCTGTTGCCAGCCATACCATTGAGGTGGGCAACCGCTTCGGAATTGGAGGTTCAGGCCGTTTCAGCCCCAATGGCGATGGCCGCTATGACACATTCATGCCCCGTGGCCTGGTCTCATTGGAATTGCCCTTTGTCTTCAGCATCGAGGATGGCGACGGTCACATTGTATTTGAGACGGGTTCGGTGGCCGCTTGGGATGGTCAGTTGCCCGATGGCACCGCGGCCCGCTCTGGGCAACTCTACTCATGGACCGTTGTCGTCCAAGAGAAGCAGGGACCATCTTACTTTTCCGATGAGGTACTCGTCGAATGATTTTCTTGGGTTACCAGAAGACATCCCTTCTTTGAGGTGTACCTGATTATTTACACTGGATGCAACACTTAAAGAGTTCTGTAGGTTCCATCTTTGCTCAACGAGCTACCCGAAAATGAGAGGTTATTTAAGCAGCGTTTACGTTATGGCCAGAGTTATTGCGTTTTTATTGGTTTGGTGTGTTTTTCATACCAATGTATCGGCTCAATTCAGCATTGACAACGGCGATGTGACCCTGTGCACAGGAACGTTTGTCGATGACGGACTTGCAGGTCCGTATTCCGACAACAATTACGTCATTACCATCTGCCCTGATATCCCAGGGGATGCCGTTTCAGTGGTGTTTACCACGTTTGATCTTCAGACGAATGCCAACCCCAACAACAACGATGTATTGCTCCTGTACGATGGAAATACCACCGGGGCTCCTCTCGTGGGCGCCCCGTCGGGCAATGCTTTTGAAGGCATCAGCATCACAGCGTCAGAAGACAACCCCACAGGCTGTTTGACCTTTCAGCTCATTGTGAACAACGGAGCATCTGGCGGAAATGCAGGATGGGAGGGAATTGTAGCGTGTACCACTCCTTGTGGGGTTCCCATCAGTCAGCTTGCATTGATCAGCCCCCCTTCCTTTCCAGATGCGCCAGCTTCTGTGGGCATTTGTCCAGGTGATGAAGTTCAAGTGGATGGGTCTGCCTCGCAACCCAGCGACGGCGGGCCGGATCTGGCTTCTTGGATTTGGAATTGGGGAGATGGTATTGTAGAAACCACCAACACGCCGCAGGCTTCTCACATCTACAACGAAACCGGTGAGTTCATCATCACCCTGTATGTAGAAGACGAGTTGGGTTGTTCCAATGTGAACCTCGATCCCATTCAGGTTTTGGTAAGTCCTCCACCGGAATTCAATACCGCTTTTCCGACAACAGTATGTGTGAACTCTCCTGCGGTTATTGACGGCACCGGTTTTCAATCTGGAACTTGGACCTCTTTGGTGCCTCCACTGATTTCGGAGGATGAAGACCTCCCGGATGATCTTGGCGTTCCATTTGTGAGTCCTATGCCGGTGGACTTTTTCGATACCGACGCTGAGGTGACCTCTTGCGAGGACATTCTGTCCATCACGGCCTCTTTGCACCACACCTTTATCGGTGACCTCACCATCACACTGGAATGTCCCAACGGCCAAGAAATGCTGCTTTTGGAGAACGGTGCGTCAGGAGGAGAAGATCCTTCTGGATGCATGTGGCCAGATTTGGGAGGTACAAATCTGGGCAATCCTCCAAATGAGTCCTGGAGCTACACTTGGAGTGATGATGCGGACTTCATCATTGATGACCCGGACAATCCTGCAGTGCAAGGTGTCAATGCTGTTCCAGAGGGAGAATACCTTCCATGTGGTTCCTTTTGTGACCTCATTGGATGTCCTCTAAACGGAATTTGGAACCTTGTGATTGTAGACAATTGGGGAGGCGACCAAGGATACCTGGAGGGTTGGACTTTGGAATTTGATCCTACCCTGGTTCCTGACGTCACCACCATTTCACCTTCCATTGGTTTGGGCATCGACTCTTCTTACTGGGATGTGACATTGGGTGAAAACGGTGTCCAGGACATTGATTTTCAGGCAGACATCTTGAATCTTCAATTCGATGCACCTGGTTTTTATGATTACACCTTTTTCCTGACCAACAGCTTTGGTTGTGAGTATGATACCACCATTGTTATGGAGGTCATCCAAGGACCATCCAGCAACATCACCGCGGGTCCTGATCAGGTTTTCTGTGGTGCCCCTGTTGTTCTGGAAGGAGAATTCAACACGACCACGCCCTCTCCTTGTGCTGCATCTCAAGGGACAGAGACGGTGTGCTATGGCAATGGAGCCAATGACGTTTACACCTATTGCCCGGACAATCCGGGAGATGGAACCTTGATGAGCATTCAATTTTTTGACGGTCAAATCGAGGCGTGTGTTTTCGATGAGATCAATGTTTTCGATGGCCCTGATATCAATGCGCCCCTGCTGACCACCTTGTGTGGTTTGTATGCGGGGACCAATGTGGAAGCCACCAACCCCGATGGATGTTTGACGGTACAAATCACATCTGATGGTTCCGTGAGCTGCGAATCTGGGGCATACGATCCTGTAAGTTGGTGCGTGGGTTGTGGCGCTGAAGATGTGTGTGGATTTACATGGTCATGGGAGCCGCCAGACAACTTGGATGATCCTTCTATCACGCAGCCCACCGTGCTTGATTTCGATGGGACACCTACAGAATATGTGGTGTTTGTAGAGCCCATTGGGTTTGAGAACTGTGCCGCTACGGACACGGTCTTGGTCGTGCCGGGATTCGAGTATGTGACGGATTACTCCGACCCGACCTGCTTGATCACAGATGGAGAGATTTCCATTACCATCAATGAACCTGCAGCAGATGGACCCTGGAATGTTGTTCTGAGCAATGTGTTGGGGGAGCTTGAAAACGTGAGCTACGGTGGTGGACTGCAGGCTTTTGAAAACCTAGAGGCTGGACAGTATACACTGGAGGTTTCAGATCAAACCGGATGCTCTTACTCTTCGGAGTTTGATTTGGCCGACCCTGAACCACCGGGAATCACAGTGAGCGAGGATGTGGTCATTTGCATTGATGGGGTGGCTACGTTGACCGCAGAAGCGGACTTTGGAGGGCCTTACGGTTACAACTGGACCGCTTTTGGGCAACCGGTAGGTCAAGGTGCATCCATTTTGGTGGCACCAGAGGGCACGACCGTATATGAGGTGCAGGGCGTGGATGGGGCCGGGTGTATTACCGAATCGGGTTCTGTGTCCGTTGGGATTTACGATCCGTTCACTGTGAACATTGATGCCGACGATTTGATTTGTTTGGGCGATGAGGTGTTGCTCTCAGCCATCAATGTGACGGGAGGTGAGGGCAATGGATACGCTTTCGAATTCTCCTATGGAGGTGTGACCTTTGCCGCAGGAGCAGACGACCAAACCCAGTTTGTCCCCCCATTGACGGGTGACTTCTGCGTCACGGTTTCGGAGGCTTGTTCCACGCCATCAGTAACGGCCTGTATGGAAGTAGAGGTGGAGCAGCCTTTTGACCTGCACCTCGCGGCCGATACCACCCGTGGTTGTGTGCCTCAGAACTTGGTGTTTACGCACGATTTGCCTGCGCCGCTCGTTGACAGTCAATTTTGGGATTTCGGTGACGATGGATCAAGCGCAAGCGCAGGTCCCATCCATACTTATTCTGAGCCTGGAGTTTTTGATGTTTCAGTGACGGTGGTCACCACGACGGGTTGCATCAATACGGTCATCGTAGACAATTACATTCAGATTTTCACCCCGCCGAGTGTGGGGTTTGATGCGGGGCCTCAGCCCACAACGGCTCCAGATACGCGCATTGATTTTAATTCCAGTGTCTCTCCCAATGTGGTGAGTTGGAGCTGGGCTTTCATTCCAGGGACTTCAGATGCGGTCAGCTTCGAGCCTGATCCGACCTATACATTCCCCATGGGCAATGGCGGCATTTATCCGGTGACCTTGACGGTGGTTGACACCAACGGATGCCAGTCAGCTGTGACACGAGAGGTTGAAATTTTTGACTTCTTCAACGTTTTCATCCCCAACAGTTTCACGCCCAACAACGATGGCTTCAATGACATCTGGGCGGTGTATGGATCAGACATCGATCCTGACCGGTTTGAGATGACGGTGTACAACCGCTGGGGACAGTTGGTGTTTGAAACCACAGACCCCGAAGCAGGATGGATTGGACAAGCCGATGGAGAGGTCTTGCCGGAGCAATGGTATTTCGCCCAGGATGGCATTTTCGCCTACCGCGTGGTCTTGTATTCAGAGTCGACCAATGAGAAGCGGGAGATCAAAGGCTACCTCAACTTGAGCCGTTGACATCGCGGTTAGGTTTCGAAAAGATGACCCTACAAAAAAGGCCGCCCATTGGGCGGCCTTTTTGATGGGCACAATGGCTGCAATGGGACTTTACTCCCAGCCGAGCAATTCGTCCATTGTCCCTGTGGCCACGGCGTGGTAGCCTCCCCGGGCTTTCCCGTAGATGTCAAGGGCCATGTCCATTTGATCGGTTTCCTTCATGGCCCGATAGAGGGGCGTCAAGAACTTCCGGCGGCCTACTTCGATGAGGAACTGTTCCATGCGCGGATAGGTGGGGTTGTAATGGCTGCGCACGGCTTGCTCCATCCACGCAAAGAGCACTTCGTTGTTGCCAGTGGCACCGATGGCCCATGTGGCATCCAAGTCGGCCATACGTTCGGCCGAAGTGTTGTCGGCGAGGTTTGACAAGAAGCGGTAACGCTCTTGGTAGATCCAGTCCTTCCAAGGCAGTTCGCTGGTGGCCATGGAACCTGCTTCCCAAGCCGTTAGAGTGGCGTCGACCCTTTCGATGCGGGGGCTCGACACAGATGGGCAGTTGCTTGGAAGGCCTGGTCCGTAGATCCACTCTTCGAGTCGGACGGCGGCTTTGTCATCGGCATCGGCCAGCAATGTGCTGTTGAGGTAGTCTACAAAGCGCTCTGTATCCATGCCTTTGAAGGCATAAGCTTCGAAGTAGTTTTTGAGCCAGGCGTCGAACCGATCGCGGCCCACAGTCTCTTCCATCAGGCGCAGAAAGAAATACCCTTTGTCATAAGCGATGGCGGTCATGCCATCGTCTGGATTGCGGCCGGCAAGGTGGAGCTTGAGGTGGGTGTCGTCGGGATTCAGATCGCTGATGGCATCCACTTCGTCCACCAAACCTTGGTAACTGAGGGTGGCGAGCATTTCGCTGGTTTCCCTGCCATACACCGCTTCCATGATGCGCTGTTCGAAGTAGACGGTGAACCCTTCGTTGAGCCAAAAGTCATCCCAGGTGGCATTGGTGACGAGGTTGCCGCTCCAAGAATGTGCCAGTTCGTGGGCAACGAGCGCCACGAGAGACCGGTCACCTGCAATGATGGTGGGGGTGGCAAACGTCAGTCTGGGGTTTTCCATTCCGCCAAACGGGAAGGCTGCCGGTAGGATCAACAGATCGTAACGGTCCCAGGCATAGGTGCCGTAGAGTTCTTCGGCCGCGAGCAGCAATTCTTCCATTTCGCCAAACTCATATGCTGCGGCTTCGATCAGTTCGGGTACGGCATAGACGGCGCAGCGCTCGCCCACGTCCCGGTACTCCACTTGGCCTGCAGCCAGGGCGAGCAGGTAGGCGGGGATGGGCTGCTCCATTTTGAAGGAGTAACGGCCATCGGGGTTCATGGTGGTGGGGTTTTCGGCACTCATCAAGGCCATCAGTCCCGCAGGCACCTCCACATCGGCATTGTACGAGAAGCGGATCCCAGGGCTGTCCTGGACAGGAATCCAAGTGCGGGCGAGGATGGCCTGACTCTGCGTGAAGAGAAACGGGGCTTTGTCGCCTTGGGCTTCCACCCACAGCAGGGCGTCTGCACCCGGGTCCGAGGTGTATTGTATGGCCACTTTCTGGGCGTCGGGTCCGAGCGGGATGCTCAACGGGCGTCCGAGAAAGGGCTGGGCGTCTCCCAACGAGAATTCCGCGGGCTGACCGTCAACGCTCACGCTTTCAATGGTCAATTCGTGGGTGTCCAACACAATGCGTTCTGCGTCTGCGGCAGTTTCGATGTCATAGGTTGCTGTGCCGGATATGGTACGCGCCTCAAAGTCCACGCGGGCATTCCAATCGAGGTGGGTGATGCGGGCCTCATTTGGGCGGGCAAAGCTGTGCTGGTCGGTGACTTGTTTCATGGCGGCAATGCGTTGGGCTTTGGCACTGGGCGTTGGGGATTGGGAGGGGGCGGCTTGATCTGCGCAGCCCCCCAACATCATGGCGGCAGCGATCAAGAGGCCACAAAATGGCCCCGAGTGGTGGTACAGGTTCATGGGGGCAAATTAAGCCCGTGTTCCGATGGCGCGTATGGCCATGACCGACAAGAGCAAGCCCAAGGTGGATTTGAGCAACGCAGGACGCACCAGCCGCTCTAGAAGGGCGGGAACATCCAGGTCAGGAGCGAACTTCATTTGCCATGGAATGCCCATGGTCAAAATCACAATGTGTCCGAGGACCATGCCCGCACCTACGCGCACATAGCGGTTGCGGTCCGATGCATCCGCAGGTGTGGCCTCTGCAATGGAGCCCAATAAAAGGGCGGCCACGGGCATGCCCAGGAGGTATCCGCCAGTGGGGCCTGCCAGGGCGGAGATGCCGCTGTTGTATCCGGCAAAAACGGGCAATCCCGCTGCACCGGCAGCCAGGTAGGCCAGAACTCCCGTTACGCCAGCCCGCCAGCCTAACATCAGCGGAAGCCAGCACACCAACAGCGATTGCAGGCTCAAGGGCAACCCTTGTTCCAAATCGATGACGATGGGTCCCAAGGCGCCCAAGATCACAGCGGTGATCAACCCAGTGATGGGCCAGCGCCAGCCCTTTTGCTCCAAATGCGATTCAAACATGATCAGGGGCGGTCAGCATTGCCTGATCGCCATTCCTGGATCAGCCCTTGGCCAAAGGTGGCCTTGTTGTTGGTGCGGTCCGCATCGGCCGTCAAACGGCGAGGGTCCACTTCAACGGTGCATCCCGGAGACGAGACGGGCAGGGCCAAAGTGTAGGTGGGGTGCGTCCAAGGCCATGGGGCGTGGAGTTCTTCGCCAGGCGCCAAGGGGCGGTGGCCCTGGGTCACCACCTGGGGAATGTGGTGCTCCATCACCTGTCCGTCTGCCGTGGTGATGCGCACATCGACGGGCAGCGGCAATTTGCCAATGCGCTCGAGTTCGATGTAGGTGCTGTCTGTGGTAATGCGCACTGCGTTCAACGCCACGTCCACGTAGTGGGTGCTGTTGAGCATATACTGAAAGTAGGTGTCGAGCTCCTGTCCACTCTCGCGCTCCATGCACCGCTTGAAGTCCACCGGGCCGGGGTGGCTAAAGGACCACTCATCAAAGTACCTTTTGATGCCTGCATTGCGGGCGTCCTCTCCTATGATGGAGGCCAATTGGTTCATCAGCACCTCTCCTTTGCTGTAGGCTCCCGTCCCATATGCACGGTTGGTGACATAGTGATCGGCATGGGTTGAGAGGGGCTCCTCACCGCCATCGCGCACGAGGTTGAGGTAGCCACCATAGGCCCAGTAATGAGGCTGGTCGCGGGACTCGTTGAACTCTTCGGCCATGAACTCCGACTCGACCCAAGAGGTGAAGCCTTCGTCCATCCATTCGTGCAGGCTCTCGTTGGTGGCAAGGATGCCTTGGAACCAGGCATGGGCCATTTCATGTGCAGTCACGCCCACCAGACTGCGCAGTTTGCGGTTTCCGCGAACCAAAGTGCACATGGGGTATTCCATGCCACCATCGCCGCCTTCGATCACGGTGTATTGAGGCCAGGGGTATGGCCCTACGTGTTCGGAGTAGTAAAGCAAGGCACGCTCGGCGATGGCTGGCAGCTCTTCCCATGCGCCGTATGAGGTGTCGGCTTGACGGATGAAGTGCATTTGAGTGCCATCAGAAGCTTCGCGCACATCGTGGATGAAATCAGGGTCGGCGGCCCAGGCAAAGTCGTGGACATCCTCCGCCACGAAATGCCAATCGATGACGCCCTCCTCAGGAGTGGTTGCCTCGCTGTATCCGTGGCCGCAATCGTCTGGGTTTTGCAAGACGCCCGTGCCGCCAATCATGTAGGCAGCATCCATGTGAATGGTGACGTCGAAGTCTCCCCAAACGCCGTGAAACTCCCGGCCGATGTAAGGGTTGGTGTGCCATCCGTGGTGGTCATACTCGCATACCTTGGGATACCACTGGGTCATGCTGAACTCCACGCCTTGGGCGTTCATCCAACCGGAGCGTCGGACTTGGCGCGGCACTTGAGCGTCCCATTCGAGGTGCACTTTCGTTTTCTTGCCCGGCGCCAAGGCCTTGGGCAATGTCAGCCAGCCAATGGTGCCTGAGGCCTTGAATTCGGCATCTGTTTTGCCTACTCGGGCCACATTGACTTTGATCCAACCCTGTTCATCCTCGGGAAGGCCTACAATGCGGTCTCCAACGCGGCGGTCAGGATCGGCGATGTTGCGGCTGCGCACATCCATCATGCTCTCGGGCTGGAAAGCATTGAAGAAGAGGTGGAATGGAATGCGGTCTAGCGCGTCTGGACTGTTGTTGGTGTAGGTGATGTCTACGGTGCCCGCATATTGATGGCGCTGGGCATCCACGGCAATGTCCATGGTGTAGTCTACAGCTTGCTGCCAACCAGGAAACTGGGCAAACCCAAGGCAGGGCGCAAACAGCAGAGAAAAGGAGAGAAGGCGGAGTTGAATCGATGCTTTCATGGCGGGCGCCAAGTTAGCCATCATCCCGCCTGCAGACCCGCCCTCAGGAATTGGCGAACTTCTGCCGCCGCATCGAAGTGTTCCATGACCTTTTTGACGAAGGAAGGCGACACTACATGCTGAATGGGAAGCTCTGCCATGTAGAAAAATTGCTTGTTCAAGATGTGGGGGCAGACCTCGGCCGCAGCCCTGAATTCTTTTGGGATGCGCACATTTCGCTCCCCTTGAATTGTTCCGTATTTGCCGCTGAATGCAGGCTTTGCGAGCAGTTCGTTGAACCGCTCTGGCTGCGAGGCAATGTGTTCTCTCAGTACATAGAGGTCGTCTTTTTCTACCCAATAGGCGCCTCCGCCCACCACGAGCCTTCCCGCGTCAAAGTGGACATACAGTCCAGGATCACCGCTTTTCTTTCCACCGGGCGAGATTCCCGCAGAGAGGTGCGTTTTGTAGGGCTGTTTGTCCTTGGAGAAACGCGTGTCTCGGTTGATGCGGAAAATGCAATGTTTGGGCTCCAAGTCGGCAAACGCCGGTTCACGTTCGGCACAAGCGGAGATCACATCTGCCACAAAGGCTTTGAAAGGGTCCCTGACTTTTTGCTCATAGGTCTTGCGGTGCTCGGAAAACCAATCTCGGTCGTTGTGAGCGGCGAGGTCGGCTAAGAATTGAAGTGCTGCGGGCTGGAAGTGGGACATGGGGTCAAGGGCATGGCAAGGCGTTCCCAGTGGCGTAGATCATGATGCGTTCCACCGAATTGATGGGGTTGAGTTCATGGATCCAGCGGTCGGTTCTGCTCGGGGCTATGGACGTCACGTAACGCAAACCGGGCAGGGCAGCTTTGTACTCTGCCACGGCCTCGCCAAGGTGTTGGTCGCCTTGGAATAAGATGAATTGAGGAGGTGCAGTACACCACGACTTCGCCACTTGAAGGGGGTCGCGCTGTTTCTCTCTGCGGTTGTCAATGTGATAGGTGTTCCAATTGCCGCTGTAGAATTGTGGAGGCATGGAGCCGCTGTCCACCTGGACCATCGCAAAGTTTTCTGCCCCTTGGGCATGCAAGAACTCCATGGCCTTGACCCGGCTGTGCTTTCCCGAGTATGGAATGCTGACGGCGACCACTGTGGTTGAGATGATCCAGAATGAGGCCCAAAGGACTTGCTCAAATCGGCGGTGTCGGTTCCACCATTGGCTGCGTTGGCTCCACATTTGCCAACCGATGTAGCCCACCGCAATGAGGGCAGGCACTACAGGCAGGATGAACCGTTCCTGTTTGTTGATGTAAGCGCTGTGAAAAATCAGGAAACCTGCCACAGGTATGACCACACGCCACCAGGTGCCCGATGCCGCCCGGCCGCGGTGAAAAGCGCCCCAAAGCAGCATCACACTTACGGGTGGCACCATCATGCCCAGCAAGGTGAGCAGGTATTGGTACCAAGGCCCTTTGGGGTAATTGCCCGCGTGTGTAGAATTGTAATCGATGTAGCCACGAAGCTGCACGAATGGCGCGCCCCACACATAAAGGTCAGGGGCTTGCATGGCAGCAAAAGTGCCCAATGCTGTGACGCCGACGCCGACCAAAGCCTTCCATTGTCGCTGCGCCAAGAGCACAGGAGCCAAAGCGATGCCGATGATCCCACATTGGTAACGCATGCCGGTGGCAATGCCAATGCCAATGCCCGCGATGAGCACGTCTTGCCATTTCAAACGTTGGGACCTTACCAGTCCCCAGAACCCCATCATGAGGGGAGGGATGCAGGCCATTTCCACCAATTGATGGACCGAAAGAAGGGGCCACAATCCGCTGGCAGAAAGGATCCAAGCGACGGCAGATGCTGTCTCAGTGCGCTCAGGTGAAAGCGCCCGGGTGAGCAGATACCCCAAAACAACGGTGAGCAAGCTGTAGAGACCGTGAAGAATGCGCAGCACCAATGCTTGATCGCTTGGTGTGCTGGGACCGGTCAATTGGAACAGCTCAAAGAGGAGGTATTGGCTGCC
>Ga0208971_1000120_pt1 | contig 55292 bp, 45 predicted proteins | sample AOAMet1_18_M0_10_2_FD_188229 | JGI IMG/M metagenome (GOLD analysis project Ga0208971, IMG submission 188229) | Ammonia-oxidizing marine microbial communities from Monterey Bay, California, USA - CAN11_18_M0_10 (SPAdes) | ecosystem: Environmental > Aquatic > Marine > Intertidal zone | place...
TAAAACCGCTTTCACGAGCGGCATGACCGCTGGTAGACGTGATTTTTTTTCTGTGCGCAAAAAAAATGTTCACCCTCAATGTACTGTAAGACAATGATTTACTCCTTTTTCGAAAAAAACTTTGTTCGGTTGTGTAACCCTAAAGGAGGGGCCACAGTAAAGGGTAATGGTTTTGGTTACAGCCGCTCCCGCAAGGGAACAGGCGATTTGGTGAAACGAAGGGGCTCTCAAACGTGAGGGCCCTTTCTCTTTTTACACCCTTTTTTTATTGGCATTCAATCCGCAGCCCCTGGGCCTTGGTACCGCACGAAAATGTGAATCCACAAAGAGCGGCTCAACCGCTGAATGGGAGGGAGCAACACCAAGAGGGTGACGATACCGCTTACGACCACGGTATTGGGCTGGTCGAACATGCCGGTAAACTCGATCCATCCCAGAGCACCAAAGACGTACAAGGCCACAAGAACGGCCACCCACAGCGCCACAGTCAAAGCGTAGTTCACATATGCAGCGCCGAAATAGAAGCCGGGCTCGCGCTTGAAATCTTCGCCGCAAGCCGGACACGACGGATGCATTTCATTGATCGTCCGCGGCCAGTATGGATTTGGCACCGTGAACATGTGTTCCTCACGACAGGCGGGACAGCGGTTCTTGAGGATGCTGGCGATAAAAGGGCGCGGCGGTTTCACGCCACCAAAATACCGCCAACTGCGCGGTAAACGCGCCACACGATCATCCCTCGAGTTGCTGGAGGGCGACCATGCTCTGGTACACCCCTTGGGCGGCCATCAACTCCTCATGGCTGCCTGATTCGGCGATGCTTCCGCGGTCCATGACGATGATGCGGTCTGCGCGCCGAACAGTCGAGAGCCGGTGTGCAATCACCACTGCGGTGCGCCCCTCCATCACCCGCTCGATGGCCGCTTGCACGAGCCTTTCACCTTCTGCATCCAAGGCGCTGGTGGCCTCATCGAGCACGAGAATCGGCGGGTCGTGGTACAAAGCCCGCGCGATGGCGAGCCGCTGGCGTTGGCCTCCGGAAAGCCGGCTGCCCCCATCTCCAATCGGCGTCTCAAACCCCTCTGAAAGCTGGTCGACAAACTCTGTCGCGTGGGCGATGTCAGCCACTGACCGCACGCGTTCCGGGTCGAAATGCGGATCAAACAAGGCGATGTTGGCTGCCACAGAATCGTTGAACAGCAAAGGGTCTTGGGTGACAAAGCCAATCTTGCTGCGGACCGATCCTGTCGATGCCTCACGCAGGTCCAAGCCATCCATTCGGACGTGGCCTTGCTCTGGATCGTACAGCCGCAAGAGCAAACGTGCGACCGTGGTTTTTCCGCTGCCCGAAGGCCCCACAAGCGCCACGGTTTCTCCTTTTTTGACCGTGAGGCTAAAACCGTCTAAGGCGGGCTCGGTGGAGCCGGCATACCGAAAGCGGACCCCCTCAAAACTCACCTCCTTTTGGAACTCCATGGCAACGGGCTGTTGGGGTTCAGCAACGGTGACTTCGGCCTGGAGCACCTCGTCCAATCGGTCGAGCGACGCCGCCCCTTTTTGGACCTTAAAAATGGCATCGCTGAGGGATCGGGCAGGAGGAATGATTTGACTGAACACCACCAAATAGCCAATGAACAGCTCCCCTTCAAGGCCTTCTCCACGCAACACGAGCCTCCCCCCTACAGCAAGGAGGATGGCGATGACCGTCATCGACACAAACTCACTCACCGGAGAGCTCAGGTACTCCCTCTTGTAGAGTTTGCGCATCAACCGGAAGTAGCCCTCGTTGTGCTCGGCGAAACGGTCCCGGAACCGGGGTGCGGCATCAAATGCCTTGACCACCACCATGGCACCCAGGGTCTCCTCTAATCGGCTGATCAAATCGCCAAGACGCGCCTTGCCCCTGCCCGCAGCGCCCCGCAGTGCGGTAGCAATGCGCGAGATGATGAAACCCGACACCGGCATGAACACCAATGCAAACAGGGTGAGCTCCCAGCTGATGGCAAACAAGGTCACCAAGGAGAGCACGATCATAATGGGGGCCTTGAACAACACCTCCAAAGTCCCAATGACACTGAACTCCACTTCCATGAGGTCGTTGGTCATCCGGCTGATCAGGTCGCCCTTGCGCTGCTCGGTAAAGTACCCGACTGGCAGGGCGAGGATGCGGTCAAACAACTGGCTGCGCAAGTCGCGCGCCACGCCCGTCCGAATGGTCGCCAAGCTGTAAAAGGACAAATAGGTGATGGCATTTTTGACCAGGGCCAGCACCGCAATGGCACCGCACATCATGAACAAAGCCTGTTCCGCCCCATTGGCCGCGACATATTGATCCAATGCAGCGGTCACCTGCACAAAAACAGCATGGCCTCCCTCCTCCGTTTCGACAGCATCATTGGTGCGAAACAATATCCTCAGAAAGGGCACAATGGCCAGGAAAGTGAACAGCGAAAGGACCGAGCCGAGCGCATTAAAAACAATGTTCCCGATGAGGTTGAGCCGGTAACGCAGGACCAGCCCGAAAAGGTCCTTGAAACGCCTCATGCTCCGGCCGTTCCGATGTAGTTGTGTGGTGTGATGGCCCGCAATTCAGCGCGCACTGCATCCGACACCGGCAGCCCGGTGATGAAGGCGGCAATGGAGGCCGCATCTATGCCGGCGTTGCCGCGGGTCAGGTTCTTGAGCAATTCATAAGGTTTGGCCACCCCTTCCCTGCGCAAAATGGTCTGAATGGCTTCCGCCACGACCGCCCATTGCGCTTCGAGGTCCGCATTCAGCCTTGCTTCATTCAACACGAGCTTGCCCAATCCTTTGCGGAGGGCATTGAGCGCGACCAAGCTGTGGCCCATCGGCACCCCAATGTTGCGCAACACGGTGCTGTCTGTCAAATCCCGTTGAAGCCGGCTGATGGGCAGTTTTCGGGCCAAATGGGCCAAAAGAGCATTGGCCATACCGAGGTTTCCCTCGCTGTTTTCAAAGTCAATCGGATTGACTTTGTGTGGCATCGCCGAGGACCCGACTTCTCCGGCCACCACCTTTTGCTTGAAGTAATCCAAGCTGATGTAATGCCACACATCGCGGTCCAAGTCGATGAGGATGGTGTGGATCCGCTGCAGCGCATCGCACCATGCTGCGAGGTAATCGTAATGCTCAATCTGGGTGGTCGGGTGGCTTCGGTGCAAGCCGAGTTCTTCTCCCACAAACTGTTCAGCAAACGCGTGCCAGTCCACCTCGGGATAGGCCACATGGTGCGCGTTGAATCCTCCGGTGGCCCCGCCAAACTTGGCTGCAAAAGGCACCGACTCGAATTGGGCAACAGCGTGGTTCAAGCGCTCCACAAAAACAGCGAACTCCTTGCCCAAGGTCACGGGACTGGCAGGCTGTCCATGGGTTCGCGCCAACATGGGCACTGCAGCCCATTGCTCTGCCAACCGTGCCAAGTCATCGCGCACGGACTGCAAAGCGGGCAGCAGCACGTCGGTGGTGGCTTCGGCCATGGACAGCGGAATGGCCGTGTTGTTGACGTCTTGGGAGGTCAAACCGAAGTGCACAAATTCCGACCGCTCTGCAAGCCCCAGCGGAGCCAAGCGGTCCTTGATGTAGTATTCCACGGCTTTGACGTCGTGGTTCGTGGTCTTTTCGATGTCCTTGACTTCTTGGGCCCCGGCAACATCAAACCCGACATAGATTCCACGCAGCCCTTCCACCTGGTCGGCGGACAACTCCGGAAGCTGTGGAAGGCCCAAGCCGTGCAAGGCAATGAAGTACTCCACTTCCACGCGGATGCGGTACTGAATGAGGCCTGCCTCGGAGAAATAAGCGGCCAAAGGCTCGGCATGTCGTCGGTAACGGCCATCAATTGGACTGATGGCGTTCAAGGCTGCATTTTCGGACATCGCGTGGGACGGGTTGAACGTCGAAATTACAGACTGAAGCGCGGGCGGCGCTTACCTTTCGCATATGTTGATTCACACCGTTTCGCACGGACTTTTCAAGCTCGACGGCGGCGCCATGTTTGGGGTGGTTCCCAAGCCCCTTTGGTCCAAGTCCCACCCTACCGATGAACGCAACCGATGCGACTGGGGCTTGCGCTCTTTGCTCATTGAAGAAGGCGACCGGCTGATGCTGGTAGACTGTGGCATGGGAGACAAGCAAGACCCCAAGTTCTTCTCCCATTATTCCCCCCAGCCGCAGGACCTCGATGCGCAGCTGGCGGCGCTGGGATACCAACGCGACGACATCACCGATGTGTTTCTGACGCACCTGCACTTTGACCATTGTGGCGGGGCCATTCGACGCAGGCCCGGCGACAGCGACAGGTTTGACCCTGCGTTTTCCAATGCCATTTTCTGGAGCACCGAACGCCATTGGAAATGGGCCAACGAACCCAACCCGAGGGAAAAAGCGAGTTTCCTCAAAGACAACATCCATCCGATTGAAGCCTCGGGACAACTGCAGTTTATCCCGCGTGCCGAAGGAACCACGGACACCCGCCAGCCCATTCCCGGGTTTCCCGACCTGGACGTGCTGTTTGTAGATGGCCACACCGAAAGCCAAATGCTGCCTTTGCTGAAGAAAGACGGGCGCAAGGCGTTGTTTACCGCCGACCTGTTGCCTGCGACCACCCACATCCCGACCGCTTGGGTCATGGGTTATGATACCCGACCGCTGCTGACGGTGACCGAGAAAGAGCGCATTCTGACTTGTGCGGAACGCGAACAGTGGACCCTGTTGTTTGAGCACGACGCCCATCACGAGGCCGCCACGGTGCACCGCACCGAAAAAGGCGTGCGCCTTCAGCGTGCTGGAGCACGCCAAGAATTTGGTTGGTAACCAGTAGAATCAGTTTCCCAGGCCCGAGAGACAGGCCCGAACGATGCCTGGACCGGTGTAAATCATTCCACTGTAGACCTGGACCAGGTCAGCACCTGCATCGACTTTCTCCTGGGCGGAAGGACCATCCTCAACGCCGCCCACTCCGATGATGGCAAAGTCGCCGCGCTGGCGGAGGTAACGCACCACCTCCGTGCTCCGACTGCGCACTGGAGCGCCGCTAAGCCCTCCTGCGCCGATGGCCTGAACGTCAGTGTCTGGCATTTGTAAACCCTCGCGTGAAATGGTGGTGTTGGTAGCGATCACACCCTCAATGCCCGTGTCTTTTACCAATCCCACGATGTCGTCGAGCTGGGCATCGCTCAAATCCGGGGCAATCTTGAGAAACACGGGACGCTGGATGTCCTGGGCCCGATTAAAGGCCTGCAAACGGTTCAACAAGGCTGTCAATGGAGCCCGGTCCTGCAATTCCCTCAACCCAGGCGTATTGGGCGAGCTCACATTTACCGCGAAATAGTCCACATGGGGGTGCAGCCCCTCAAAGCATGTGAGGTAATCGTCCGAAGCCCTGTCGTTCGGGGTGACTTTGTTCCTTCCAATGTTGCCTCCTACAATCAGTCCTTCCGGCCTGTTTTTCAAACGTCCGATCAATTCCTCAAGTCCTCCATTGTTGAAGCCCATCCGGTTGATCAGTCCACGGTCGTCCTTGAGTCGGAACAGCCGAGGTTTGGGATTGCCAGGCTGCGCCTTGGGGGTGATGGTCCCGACCTCCACAAAGGCAAAACCCATGGTGGACAGCTCGGACAGCCACTTCCCGTCCTTGTCGAATCCTGCAGCCAATCCGATGCGATGCGGAAACTTCAGACCGGCCACTTCCACGGCAGCGTCCTCTCCGGCAGCGACGCGCAAAGACTCTTTGAGCAAGGCACCGAAAACGGGCACTTTGAGGCCAAAACCAAACAAACCCATGGTCCGATAGTGGGCCTTTTCGGGATCCATGACAAAGGCAATGGGCCGCAGAAAGCGCCGGTAAATCAGGTCTCCGAAGGATGCAGCATTCATGAATCGCAAAGATGTTAATAAACATGTGGACACGGACAATGTCCCCTCTGCCAGAAGCCCCTCGAACTGAAGATAGCTTTGACGCAACCTGAAAGATGCTGTTCAACTGGGGAAAGAAAAAGCTGAAGCCTGAAGAGGTTGCGAGGATGTTTGTCCACGCAACCCTTGACAGCATTGAGGATGCGTGGCCCGACGTCTTGGGACTCCTGCGCGAAACTCCTCACATGGAACGCGTGCCTGAAATTGAAGAATCTGAGGTAGGCCCATTCCTACTCGTGGTTATGGCAGGCAATCTTGATTTCATTCCGCACTTTTTTGACGCTGGAACCGATCAGGTACTTGTCGGAGCCATTCTCGCCGAACTGTCCACTCAATTGGACCTCCCCGTTGCGCAATTGGCGCACCGGATTTCTGAGATGCGCGATGGCATGACCAAGCTCAACAAGCCTTCTAAGAAAACGTTGAGCGCCATGTCCCGTGGACTTTACATCGGGTATGACTTAAATGGTTACCAAGAAGAGTACTTCAGGTCCCTCGCGGTTCCCAATCCGCGCTTCTTGATGCAGATGGAAGAAATCCTCCAGCACTTCCTGTGGGACTGGACCTCCTTCAACGAGCAGTACCGCGTTCAGTCGCAGAGCCTGCAGAGCGCAGCGGTTTAATCCCTGCCTCAGGCTTCGTGCCTATCCCCTTCTGTCCAACTCCCTGGCTTGGTCCCGGTCCTTGATGGTGTGCCGTTTGTCCACGAGTTTCTTTCCCTTGGCAATGGCAATGTCCAGCTTGGCGTAACCGCTGCTCGAGATGAACAGCCGCGTTGGCACCACCGTCACACCGACGTCGCGCAGTTTGCGCTGCAGCTTGTTCAACTCGGTCCGTTTCATCAGCAACTTCCGAATGCGCCGTGGCTCGTGGGTCACATATCCGGCATTGCCGTAAGCGTCGATGTGCATGTTGAAAATGAAAAACTCATCTCCATCGAATTTGCAATAGGCCTCGACGATGCTGGCTTTGCCTCCACGGATGCTTTTAATCTCCGTTCCCCGGAGTTGAATGCCCGCTGTATAGCTGTCCGTTAGGAAGTAGCTGAACGCTGCCTTTTTGTTCTTGATCTCAACGGACATGGCCATCGAAATTACGGCCTACCGGTCAAGGTGCAACCCACTGAATCGCAGGCGCGTCATTCTCATGGCGTTGGGCCGATGCCTACCTTTCGTCCACGCGCCTCTAATCCCTGAACCTTGGCCCATACCCCCTCCTTTCTTTTGCTGCTGATGCTGGTTTTTTCCAGCTGGTACTCAGGCGCCCAAACTGTGGGCCTTCTCCAAAACAGTCCTGCTGCATTTGACGGCTATACTTTGGTGGCTCCCACAGGCGCGACCCGGACCCATTTGATCGACAACTGCGGAAGGGTCGTCAACCAATGGGACAGCGGTTACCGAGCGGGTGAATCCGCCTATCTCCTCGAAGACGGCTCCTTGCTTCGGACCGCACGAATCAGCAGCACCACTTTCAATGGCGGCGGAATCGGAGGACGCATTGAACGGTTCAATTGGGAAGGCGGGTTGATCTGGAGCTATGAATGGGCCACAGATACCGCCCACCACCACCACGACATGGCCTGGCTCCCCAACGGCAACGTGGTCCTGATGGGCTGGGAATACAAAAGCCCAGAGGAGACTGCTGCCGCAGGGCGCATTTCAGAAGGGCCATTGTGGCCTCCCATGTTGATCGAGGTTGAGCCCGACGGCACAGATGGTGGAAATGTGGTGTGGGAATGGCATGCCTGGGACCACATTGTTCAATCCAGCGATTCTGCATTGCCGCATTTCGGCTTACCCGCCGAAAACATCACCCGATTCGATGTCAATTATGGCAATGTTTCCGGCGGCGGATTTCCGGGAGGAACCCCCGGTGGCGACTGGTTCCACTGCAACGGCTTGGATTACGACCCTTTGCGCGACCACTTGATGCTGAATTCTCGCAATTGGTGCGAATTCTATATCATCGATCACGGAACAACCTCGGCAGAAGCCGCCGGGCCCGCGGGCGACCTGTTGTACAGGTGGGGCAACCCTCAGACCCATGGAAGGGGCAGCGCTGGGGACAAGGTCTTTTACCAGCAACACGATGCCCACTGGCTCTTGGACGAAGCCCCAGCCGCCAACGGGGGCGATCCTGCACAGGCAGTCTTGGTCTATAACAATGGCAATGGCCGGCCTGGAGGCACCGGCAGCACAGTGGATGAATTGATCCTTCCTTGGGACAGCTCCACCGGCACCTATCTGTTGCCCTCCGCCACCGATACTGCAGGGTCTTTTGCACCCGAGGGACTCGATTGGACCTGGCCCGAAAACCCAAGTACAGCCTTCCACAGTTCCAACATCAGTGGTTCCCAGCGCCAACCCAACGGCAATACCCTGATCTGTGAAGGCGCCAGCGGCCATCTGTTTGAAATCACCCCCGATGGTGAAATGGTGTGGGAATACATCACGGCTTACAGCCAATTTGGCGCTGCGACCCAAGGCGAAAACCCCTTTGGAAACTCCACCTTCCGCGCCTACCGCTACGCACCGGGATACGCCGGTTTTGATGGCCGTGACATGACGCCCGGCGACCCCGTCGAGCTCAATCCATTGCCCTTTGATTGTGCGCTCTACCCCGCCCCTGTCGATACTTCTACCTCCAGCATCTCCGGCCCCGCCAACGGCGAGACCTGGTCGGCCTACCCGAACCCCTCTAGCGGAACGTTCACCATTTCCAGTCCACAGGCCGGCCATTGGTTACTCATGGATGGCCAGGGGCGCACACAGGCTCAAGGCCAACTCCTCCAAGGCCAAAACTCCTGCACAAGCCTTCCCATTCCCCCGGGTCTTTATGTCCTCACCTTGTACGATTTTAGCGGCCGCTCATTGGGAGCTCCGCAACTGCACATCATTCATTGATCGCCTTACTTTGAATCAAAACCACAACATGTACCGTCTTCTGTTGCCCTTGCTGCTTCTGAGCACCACTGCTTTGAGCCAAAACACCGTGGGCACCATTGCCTACGACCCCGCGTTGTATACCGATGGATACACGATGATCTATCCCCACAATCAGAACCGCGCCATGCTGCTGAACGCCTGTGGTGAGGTCGTGCACGATTGGACCATGGAGGAGGACCGCCGTCCAGGCAATACTTCTTACCTGCAGCCGAACGGAGACATCATCATGACTTCGCGCCCTGCTGCCGTTGGAGATGATGCCATCTGGGCCGGTGGTGGAGGTGCCACCATCGAGCGACGCAGTTGGGACAATGAAATCCTGTGGAGCTTTACCGCCAACAACGACAGTGTGCGCCTGCACCATGACATCACCGTGACCCCTGATGGCCATGTGATCGCCATTTGCTGGGAGGCCATTGACAGTTTGGAGTGCATCGCAAACGGACGCAATCCCGAGCTGCTCGAAGGTGGGGTGTTGTGGAGCGACAAACTCATTGAACTGCAGCCCAACAGCACCGGTGGTGCCGACATTGTTTGGGAATGGCGTGCTTGGGACCACTTGGTACAGGATTTCGACAGCACCAAGGCCAACTACGGCGTCGTCGCCGACAACCAGCACTTGATCGATGTCAATTACGGCAGCATCGGCAGCCAGCCACGCGATTGGCACCACATGAATGCCATCGACTACTTCCCCTTTTACGACACAGCCGGACAGATCATCGTGAGTGTTCCCACGTTCAATGAGGTTTGGGTGATCTGGCATGACTACCAGTTCAGCGATGACCTCATCTGGCGATGGGGCAACCCTGCCGCATACCAGCGGGGAGACAGCGCCGATCAAAAGCTCTTTTACCAGCACGACATTCATTGGGGCAATGGCCTAGGGGTCAACCCAGGCAACCCCGATTTCACAAAGTTCTTTGTCTTCAATAACCGGGTGCCCAACACCGACACCACAGGTACCCACAGTGAAGTGGCGGTCATCTCCCCCATCTTCGACGAGTACGACGGAGGGTACGCCTTCAACACCAACACCGGACGCTGGGGGCCGGAAGACTTCCAATGGACGTACACCCAGCCGGGGCTCAGCAGCACAGGCTTGAGCTCCTTCCAGCGCCTCGGCAATGGCAGCAACCTCATTTGTAACGGCCGCACGGGTGAGCTGTTCGAAATCACGGAGGATGGTGAATCCGCATGGGAATACCGCACACCGCTGCTGCAAGGCGCCCCGGTGGCCCAAGGCACCGAGTTGCAGCTCAACAATAACCTCACCTTCCGCGCCGACCGTTATCCGTTGGATTTCCCCGCATTCAATGGACAAGACCTCTCTGCAGGCATGGTGATCGAGACGGAGCCAACCCCGCTGGAAGTCTGTCAACCTTTGCCTTGCGAAAACGCATTGGCCTGCAACTATGGAGAAGAGGGCGACTGCGTCTTCATCGACACCGACATCGATGTCGCCGGCCCCTTCATGTTGGGCCTCGTGGACTCCACTTCATGCGCCAACGGTTACGAGGTCACCGATGATGGCTTTGTCACCCTCGTCCCCTCTTCCGGGGGAATGGAGACCGGCTATGAATGGTTCATCACACCAGAAATCGAAGCCCTTATGCTCGCTTCCGGGTTTGAAATCCTGCTGAATGACCTCAACTCGCAATCCGTATCGGTCTGCGGCAACGCATTGACTGCAGCAAGTGGATTCTTTGGCGATACGACTGTGGTGAATTACGACGGTACAGGCTGGTATTGGCCCCTCTACGATGGCTACACAGCGCCTGCCAGCAATTTCGAAACGGGATGTAACAACCCAGATTACTGCAACTTTGACCCTTGCGCCCTGCCCGATTCTACGCTGTGCACGGTGCTCGAATTGCTGGCTACTTCCAACACCGAATCTGGCATCATCTCGGCGCAAGCGGTTGGAGGTACGCCTCCTTACACCGTCAATCTCCTCGACGGAAACATGCAGGGCATTGGCTTTCCGATTGCGGAATCCAACGACCCCGAGTTTGTTTTTGTCGGTTTGCCTGACGGCATGTATTGTGTGGAGGTCACCGACGCATCGGGTTGCTCAGCGGTTTCCTGCGTGAATGTGGGCGTGATGGCTGCACAAGACCTGAGCGCGTCCTCCTTCATGCTCCATCCGAATCCCGCTTCTGATGCGGTTCAATTGACCCTGCCCGAAGCATGGGACGTCGTGTCCATCTTGCTGCGCGATGCCGCTGGTCGGGTGCTGGCCGCTCCAAGCCTCTCCGCTTCGGGCATGCTCACACTGGCCCCACTGCCTGAAGGCATTTACCTCATTGAAATACAGCACGCCCGTGGGACAGCGATAGAAAGGCTGGTCGTCCGCAGGTGAATCGGGCGTTACATTGCACCCGATGCATGAAGACACCATCCTGACGGCCCGGGAAGGTGGGGTTGTGAAATTGACCCTGAACCGCCCGGGCGCCTTCAACAGCTTCACCCAGCCTATGGCCGCCCATCTCCAGGACGCCCTGCGGACCGCCGACGCGGACGAGGGCGTGCGCTGTGTGGTCATCACCGGAGAGGGCAAAGCCTTTTGTGCCGGTCAAGACCTCAAGGAAATCACAGGCGATGATGCCCCCACTTTTGAGGAAATCGTTGGCGGATCGTACAACACCACGGTCCGGCTGATTCGCGGGCTCAACAAGCCGGTCATCGCTGCGGTCAATGGGGTAGCCGCAGGCGCCGGAGCCAACATCGCTTTGGCCTGTGACCTCTGCGTCGCGGCAGAAGGCGCCAAATTCATCCAGGCATTTTCCAAAATCGGTCTGATCCCCGACAGCGGGGGCACATGGATGTTACCGCGCTTGGTGGGGCTGCAGCGCGCAACGGCACTGGCCTATCTGGGAACACCCGTGACCGCTGTCGATGCCGCCGCCATGGGCATGATCCATCAAGCCTTTCCTGCGGAGGCATTCGCCAAAGAAACCATGGCGCTGGCCCAGCAGCTGGCCAACATGCCCACCCGTGGCCTGGCCTTGACCAAAGCGGCCTTCAACCGCGCTTTTGAGCAAGGATTCAGCGCGCAGCTCGACACCGAATTGGAACTTCAGGGCGCTGCTTCGCGTACGAGGGACTACCAAGAAGGTGTGGCTTCTTTCCTCGAGAAGCGGAAGCCCACTTTTGAAGGCCATTGATCATGGAGTACAATTCCGACAACAGCTTGGGCTGGATAGACTGCGAACACAGCCTGCCGACCAATGGGCAGCGCATCCTCGCCGTGGTACCTGGCAATGAGGTGCTCATGCCCGGCAAGGCCAGCTTTGAAATGCGAGATGTGATCGTCCTGCGTTTTATGGAGAACTTCTTTTCTGCCCAATCTGACCGCGCAGAAAGCCATGGGCGGCACTTCTGGTCAGGCGAAGGTTCCTCCAACCAGTACTTCAAGGCAGTGACCCATTGGATGCCCATGCCCCAAGCTCCCCCGCCTTCCGAGGTGGGACAAGACGGCCCAGACTGAAATCGGTTTGTTCAATGAGCAGTGATGGGGAAAAACTGCCCCGCCACCCCTAGAAACACATGGGATTCCCCCGCGATGTCGATGGTGTAAACACAAGCGACATGCCACTCTTGGCGGTGGGCCAGTTGTTCCCCGGCCGCCGCAGCGATCTGCCCCAAGCCTTTGCGCAGTTTCTGGCCCAGCGCTGTTTCTCCCGGCACATCGTCTGCCAACTCTTGCTGGACATGGTCAGAGAGGAAGGCAGAAAAATCTGCACTGGTAGGGTTGCTCCAATACAATGCTCCGCCCAACACGACAGAGAGGAGGGTCAACTTCACGGTGAATTTCATGCCTTGGCATTGATGATATGAAACGCCTGTACCGCATATATGGCAGCCGTTTCGGTCCGCAGTCGATGTTCGCCCATGGTCACAGGAACAAATCCACTTTGGCCAAACCGCTCTATCTCCTCGGGAGCAAAGTCACCCTCGGGACCAATGGCAATAACGGCATCCCTTCCTTGGGGCAAAGCCTGTACTATGGACTGTCTCTTCCACTCAGGGTGTTCGGGCACCGGGCAATGCGCCAGTCCGCGCCACCCCTCCTCTTGCAGACCGTCCAAAGCCGTTCCCAGATCTACAGCAGGCAAGAGTTCTGGTAACCAAGCCCTGCGCGATTGTTTCATCGCCTCAACCAAGGTTCGGTGCCAACGGTCGTACTTCTCGACTTTGCGCTCGCTGCGCATCGTCCATATGGGTTGAATTCGAGACACACCGCATTCGCAGGCCTTTTCCAAAAACCACTCAAATCGGTCCGTGTGCTTGGTGGGTGCGACCAACAAAGTCAACTGGACATTGGGCTCTGGGTGGCACTCAGGCATGCCCACCATGAGGGCTGCTTCGCGCTTCCCGAGGGACACCACCTCGGCGGGAAAAACCGCACCGCGGCCATCCACCAATTCAACGGCATCACCCAAACGGGCCCGCAACACCTGAACGAGGTGCCGCGCTTCGTCCGGCCCGAGCGAGTGTGGGCCAGGCTGAATGTCGGGAGCGTAAAATCGACGCATGAAGACAAAGAAAGCCATGACCCGGGACGCTTCGCCCCAGGTTTTCAAGCGTCATCCACAATGCTTCGTCAAGCGACGCTAACGGGTGTTTTCGGGGCTGCCTTGCGCACCGCCTCTGTCACACCCATTTCGAACTGGGCGAAATTGGCATTGAAGCGCTCGGACAACGAATCGGCCTTGGCATCAAAAGCTTGGCCATCAGACCATGTGTTTCTGGGGTCGAGCAGGGCACTGTCTACACCGGGGGCCTCCACGGGGACCTCCCAACCAAAACGGCTGCAGCGGCGGAACGCTGCGCCGTCCATGCTGCCGTTCAAAACAGCATCGAGCAATGCACGGGTGTCCCTGAGGGCCATGCGGTGACCCACACCGTGGGGTCCTCCTGTCCAGCCTGTATTGACCAGCCACACCTTCGCACCATGCGCTTCCATCCGCTCTCCGAGCATGTCGGCATAACGTCCTGGATGCAGCGGCAAAAACGGCGCACCAAAACAGGCGCTGAATACAGCCTTGGGCTCATCGATTCCATCTTCTGTGCCAGCGACCTTGGCGGTGTACCCGCTGATAAAGTGGTACATCGCTGTAGGAGCGTCCAAACGCGCCAGGGGCGGCAACACTCCGAATGCGTCACAGGTCAAGAAGAAAATGTGCTCCGGATGCCCGCCCTGCCCACTCGGCTTGGCGCCTTTGATGTGCCCAATGGGATAACTCACCCGGGTGTTTTGGGTCGTTTGGGAATCCGTGTAATCGGGGGTCACGCCATCGGCTTCGAAACCAATGTTCTCCAACATGGCGCCGTGTTGAATGGCCGCATGGATATCGGGCTCGCGGGCCGGGTCCAAATCAATGGTCTTGGCATAGCAACCGCCCTCAAAATTGAAGATTCCTTGGGGTCCCCAGCCGTGCTCATCGTCTCCGATCAGTTTGCGCTTCGGGTCACTGGACAAGGTCGTTTTGCCTGTACCCGAGAGGCCGAAAAACACGGCTGTGGTGCCGTCTGCCCCTTCGTTGGCAGAACAATGCATGGGCAAGACATTGAATTCTGTGGGCAACAGAAAGTTCATGGCACTGAACATGCCTTTTTTGATCTCTCCGGTATACCCTGTTCCACCAATCAGAACACGCTGGTGGGTGAAATCCAAAATCGCAAAGTTGGCTTGACGGGTTCCGTGCCGCTCTGGATCCGCCATGAATCCCGGTGCGCACACCACATGCCAATCGGGCGCAAACGTTCCGACTTCTTGGGCGGTCGGGCGGATAAACATGTTGTAGGCAAACAAGTTGGACCATGCCTTTTCCGTCATGACACGCACGCCTTTTCGAAACTCAGCATCTGCTCCGACAAAGGCATCGCGCACATACAACCCTTTGCCATCGATGTAATCCATCATGTCGGCATGCAAGCGGTTCGCCTTCTCGGTCTCTACGGGTTGATTGATCTCTCCCCACCACACTTCGTCGCGGGTGGTGTCATCTTTGACAATAAACCTGTCCAATGGACTTCGGCCCGTGAACCGGCCAGTTTCTATGGCGATGGCGCCAGTTAAAGTCAATTTCCCTTCTCCTGCAAGAAGCGTCCGCTCGATGAGACGTGCAGGGGGAAGATTCCACCAGATGTTGCGCGCTTTGTGCAAACCAATCTTGCTGAGATTGGGGTGGAAAGGGGTGTTTCCTTGGTGTACCATGATGTTTGGCAGATCATTGCTTGCCACTTCAAAGTTAATTCAATAACAAAGCCACCCTATAATGTGGTCGTCGGAAAAATCCCTTTTCGGGGTCCGATGATCACCCTTTCTTGCCAAAACGGGCCACCCAAAAGAGCCACCCCATGATCATCATGGCCCCGCCGATGGGGGTAACAGGGCCCCAGATGAACGCAAGGCCCCATCCACAAAATCGGTCTGCCACCAGCAAAAAAATGCTGCTTGAGAACAACCACACCCCAACTTGAACCAAGGCCAACCCCCTGCGCTCTCCAGAAGCAAGGGCCCCGACCAATGCCGCCCCCATTGCCATGGCATATCGAGATGCGGTCTCAAACGAATCCATGCCTTTCGCATCCAAGACTTCTTCCAATGCATGCGCACCAAAGGCTCCGGTAACAGCACCTACAACAATCAAAATCCCCGCACTTCTGAAGTGCAAAAGGGCGGTGTTTCCATCCTTCATGTCGAATTATTTTAGGTGCAAAGAAAAACCGCAGGGCGCCCCATCTTTGGTCACTACTTCATCTCATGATCTCTATGACTTTACGCTTTCTCCCCTTGTTTGTCGCTCCTTTCATCTTGATCGGATGTTCAGGGACTCCTACCCCACAGGAAAGCGCCACCCAAGAAATTCAGTCCCCTGCTGAGAAAGTGAAAGAAAAGGCCAACCCTCAGCGGCGTTCATACACTCCAGAAGAGTTGAATGAACCTTACAGCAAGGTCAGCCCTTGGCGCTACATCGTGACGAGCCCGGAAACCCAGTATTTCGAACGCTTGGTTGGCAAATCAACGCAGGCCCGTGTCGTGCACTCCAGTGGCCATGCCATTCTCGTTCCTCAAGACGAAACATTCACCACGGACAAAAACTGGAAGGGGATTTTAGACGAAGAGCAACAAGATGCCCTTGACCGATTTGTAAAAGCACATGTGATTGTGGGCATCAAAGGCCCCAAAATGCTCGAAGGCATCTATGAAAACTTGAATGGTGAGATGGTGGCCATTGAGAAAAACGAACAGGGTGAGCTCTATTGCGGTGGTGCCCGCCTCTTGGGGCGTGAGGTCGAAACCAACGGTGGGCTTGTCATTCCTGTGATGGGCATGGTTGAGGCCATTCAGTGGGACTGAAAAACCGCTGCAACAAAGCACCCTAAACAGTGCGCACGGGGGGTCACGAATTCCAGTTTTGAGCTGTAATCCGCAATAGATACCGAATTGAACAACCCCGGCATTCGGTGACTTCCAAAAGCAACTTCATGACTTTTCCCCGGCACACTCCAACTTCCTTCGCTGCGCTTTTGGCGGGCGGATGGCTTTTTGCTTTTTCGTTCCTCGGGCTGCAAACCCATGCGCAACAGCAGGGTTACGGGCGGTGGGACACCGTCCCTGTTTGGGGCATGGATGGAGGAGCGCTGACCAACCCTTGGACCGGTGGATTAACAGCACCGCAATATTCCGAGGCAGATCTAGATGGCGATGGCATCGGTGACCTTTTCATATTTGACCGCAGTGGCAACCGCATTCTGGCATTCCAAGGCTGCCTATCGGATGTACCGGAGGCCACTTTGACCTATTACCACCGCCCAGACTGGCGCACTCAATTCCCGGAGGGATTGCGCAATTGGGTGTTGTTGCGAGATGCGAATTGCGATGGGGTCATGGACCTCTTCGCCAACAGCCAAAGTGGGATGCGCATCTGGCCGGGCTCCTTTGAAGGAGGACTCACACAATACCCCGACGCACCGACTTCAAATGTCATCGCGAATTGGGACTTCGGCTCGGGTGACCAACAACTGCCCTTGGTTTGCCTCAACACCGACATTCCTGCTTTGGGCGACTTCGATGGAGATGGGGACCTGGACATGGTCACTTGGACAGAAACTTCGTCCACGCTTTACAGCTACACTGGACGCGGCCTAACCGCTGAATCGGTGGGATGCGGCGACACGTTAATCTGGGATGTGACCAACCGTTGTTTCGGCATGCTGGATGAAGCCACAGAAGACAATACAGTGTTTATCGGTTCAGAGCACCAATGCGATTTCAACGTAGCCGAACCACGCGCTGAGGACGGAAATGCGGAAGCGGAGACCACCATGCGGCATGCAGGGGGAACCACTGCGCTGCTCGAATTGGACGGGGACGGCCACCTGGATTTGCTCCTCGGTGATGTCTCCTACAATCAATTCGTGACCTGCTATATGACCGACGCTTCGGACGGGCAGGACAGCACCATGAACACCACCACCCACTGGCCAGCAGACCTGGGAGACGAGGACACCTTGGACATCCAGCGGTTTCCTGCTGCCTACCCAATTGACGCCGACCAAGACGGGGTGCGGGATTTGATGATCGCACCCAACGCTACGTTTGAGATCGACGGTCGGTTTGGAAGTTGGTTTTACCGGAACGCCGGAACGGCATCCTTGCCAGAATGGACGCTCATGACCAAGGCTTTTTTGCAAGAGGGCATGATCGATCTCGGAAGAGGAGCCTACCCCGCCTTCACCGACTTTGACGGAGATGGTGACATGGACATGGTCGTGGCCAACAAGGAGCGCTATATCGGTCCTGGCAACACGCCTGCCCTCCTCGCACGCTTTCGAAATGTGGGCACCCCCACCTCGCCGGCTTTCGAGCAACTGGACACCAATTGGCTCGCGCTCCCAGACTACGGCTTAGAAAGCGTTGCCCTTGCCTTTGGCGACACCGATGGTGACGGAGATGACGACCTCATTCTGGGAGACGAATTGGGCAACCTTCACCGCTGGGAAAACACAGCGGAGACTGGCGCGGAAATGGCGTTGGTGTTGGCCGAGCCCTCCATGCCGGATGCTTCGGGAACAGCCATCGATGTCGGACAATTTGCCACTCCTTGTCTCTATGACTTGGATGACGACGGAGACCTGGATCTTCTCGTTGGAGAGAAGAATGGCAACCTGAACCTCTTTGAAAATACTGGAAGCGTATCGGCCCCCATCTACACATCCGTGACCGCTTCTACAGGCCAGGTGCTGGCCGACAACCTGCTCGGAATCAATGGCTTTGCGGTCCCCGCCATATGGCCCACCGACTCTGGCCTCAACCTGGTGATCGGCAATGAACTGGGGCGTTTACAACTCTACAGCTTGCCCGATGCCCCCATGGAGGAGCCTGAATCTGAATGGACGGAGGTGACTGCGCAATGGCTCGACCTCTACGAAGGCGAATTTGCGGCCCCTGCTTTGGCCGACCTCAATGCCGACGGCACCCATGACCTCGTGGTAGGGGTGAGAGATGGCGGGCTGACTTTGTGGAATGGACAAGCCACAGAACCGGCACTCTTGGGCTGCACCGCGCCCGATGTCATCGATGGTGTGGCCGATCTGGAGGAAGCCAACAAAACGTGGGACCCTTACCCCAACCCGCTGCGGGCAGGTGCGCGGCTGACAGTGCCGTCATCTGCTGTTTTTGTGCTGGACTTGACAGGGCGTCCATTGGGACGTCTCGAGGCCCAAGGCGGATCGGTCCACTGGCCCGAAATATGGGGTGCTGGAACCTATTTGGTTCTTCCCGAAGAAGGGCGCAACAACCAAACGGGCGCCCTCTCCCATGGAAAAGGCGCCCGCCGGCTGGTCATCATTGACCCTTGATTTAGAACGGGCCTAGACGCCCATACCGTCCAGTAAGTCAGCGACTTCCTTGACCGCCTTGGCGCTGTCGTGGAGCAAGGCCATTTCATCTTCATTGAGCTCGAGCTCGATGATTTCTTCCACACCCTTGGCGCCCAATTTCACGGGAACCCCGAGGTACATGTCGCTCAGTCCATATTGACCGGTCAAGCGGGCACAGCAAGGGAAGATGCGCTTCTGGTCCTTGACGATGGCTTCCACCATTTGAGCCGCTGCCGCACCAGGTGCGTACCATGCTGAAGTTCCGAGGAGCTGGACGATTTCGCCACCGCCCTTTTTGGTGCGCTGAACGATGGCTTCCAAAGCGTCGGCGTCGATCATTTCTGTGACAGGAATGCCGCTCACTGTCGTGTAACGGGGCAGTGGAACCATGGTATCACCATGTCCGCCCATCAAAACAGCTTGGATGTCTTTTGGACTCACATTCAACGCCTCTGCGAGAAAAGCGCGGTAGCGGGCTGTGTCGAGCACACCGGCCATACCAACCACGCGGTGATCGGGCAATCCGGCGGTCTTCCATGCCTGATACGTCATGACGTCCAAAGGGTTGGACACAATCACAATGATGGCTTCGGGGCTGTGCGGCAAAATTTGCTCGGTCACGCTCCTGACAATGCCGGCATTGGTGGCGATCAAATCATCGCGGCTCATGCCCGGTTTGCGCGGCAATCCACTGGTGATGACCACCACATCCGACCCTGCGGTCTTGCTGTAGTCATTGGTAGACCCCACCGTGCGGGTATCGTAGCTGTTGACTGGACTCGTTTCCCAGATGTCGAGGGCCTTGCCTTCGGCAAAACCTTCTTTGATGTCGAGGAGGACGACCTCGTTGCATACTTCTCGGGTAGCGAGCACATCGGCGCATGTGGCGCCTACATTGCCTGCTCCGACTACAGTGACCTTGGTACGTTGGATCATGGGGTAGAAATTGGGTTGGGTGAATCGGTCTGCAAAAGTAAGGGAGCGAATACTGCGGTGCGTTGGCCGTTCGTTCCCAATTTGGTCCTGTGATTCGCGTATTGACATTCCCCCTCGCAGCTGTGCTGTTTTTGGCCCTCCCTTTGGTCCTCTTTGGCCAACCAGATGCCGACACCTCCAACTGGCCCGATGGCCAGCCGGGGGCTGATTTCAACGTTACCGATGCCAGCGGCCTCAAGCAAGGACGGTGGATCAGGGTGTACCCCGATGGTCAACTCTACTACAGCGGTGCCTTTTCGGACGGCAAACCTGTGGGACACTTCACATTCTTTCGAGAAAACGGGCGTGTCCTCAGTGAAGTCGAGCACTTGGAAGGGTCCGATAAGGCCAAGGCCATTCTCTACCGTGAGGACGGAACCCCCTCTCACCGGGGTCAATACCGCACCGTGAAGGTGGAGGGCGAATGGACCCAGCACAAAACGGGCACTTGGGAAGCCTTGGACAAACAAGGCCGCATCCGCATCAAAGAAAACTACTTGGCGGACGTCTTGAATGGCGCGAACCAGTCCTTTCATCCCAACGGCAACCTGCTCGAAGAGGGGCAATACCTTGAAGGCAAGAAATCTGGAGTCTGGGTCTCCTTTGACCGCGAAGGAGGGTTAAGAACCGAAGAAATGTGGAGAGAAGGTGAGCGTCACGGCGAAGCTGTGGTGATGCAAGAAGGTGGAGTTCCATTGAGCAAGGGGAACTACGACCTCGGCATGCCAACCGGAGAGTGGACCCTTTTCAATCCAGATGGAAAGACCCGATCCATTCTCACTTACAAAGGTGGCCAATTGACCAAGGAGCAACCTCAGAATGGTGAATTTGAGGCCACCTATCCCAGTGGACGTCCAGAGTGGTTGGGCCGCTATGCCCACGGCAACCTCGACGGGCCTTTCACCGCTTGGCACGACCTGGGAGAGTGGGTCATGGTTCCCGCCGAAACTGGAGCTGCTGGCGGCGGGCCACCCATGCAAGTGGGTCGGCGGCCCGGAAGCGACAACCCCATGCGACAGGAGCTTCTGAATCAGCCCATGAAAGAAATGGGCGAGTACACCGCGGGTGTCAAAGACGGCACATGGCGCTATTTTGACGAGCAAGGTGTTCGGATCCGAACTGAAAAGTGGACCTTGGGCAAACTGACGCAAACCGAAGAATGATTCAAACCCCTTCTCATTTTCTTGCAGCACGGTGTTTGGCCCTCGCCATTGTCGTTGGATTTGGATGGACTGGGGTTGCCCTGGCCCAAGTTGCTCCGTTGCACCACTGGGTCGGATTTGAAGACAAGGTGGGCTGTGGCATTGACCTGAACAGCCCCGAGGCAGGCTCCTTGCTGCTCGCGCCAAGGGCAATAGAGCGCAGACAGAAACAAGGCATAGCCTTGGACTCACTGGACTTGCCCGTTCCCGAACACCGCATTGCAGAGGTGCTCGCTGCTGGCTCCACAAACGAAGGCCAGGCTGTTCGGCTGTTGCACCGCAGCAAGTGGTTCAATGGGGTCGTGATCCAATTGGACACCAACCTATTGGATTCAGCCGGCATGGCCGGTGTACTTGAAGACATCGCCCTCTTGGCAGGCGTGATCGAGGTCAAACGCACGGGATGGTACCACGATGAAACCCCGCCCTCTGCCCTGCCTCAGAAGCGGTCCGAAAATCAAGCCATTTACGAAAGTGGCCCCTCGGCCTATGGCGCCGCTTGGGCGCAAACCCGGCAACTCAAGGTCGACCTCATCCACGGGCTGGGTCACCGCGGTGAGGGCATGATGGTGGGAGTATTGGACAGCGGTTTTGACCGTGTGGACACCAACCCGGCTTTTGAAAGGGCGCGCGAATCCGGCCGCATCCAAGTCGGCGGAAACTTCCCCAATGGAGGTGCCATTTCGCCATGGATTTATGAGGAGCATTACCACGGAGCGATGGTGTTGTCGACCATGGTAGGCCACCTCGACACGCTGGGCAATGAGCCCTACATGGGGACAGCTCCCGACGCCACCTATGTCCTATTCCGAACAGAAAATGTGGATTGGGAACACCTCGTTGAAGAGTACCATTGGGTGGCCGCTGCCGAACGCGCCGACAGCATGGGGTGCGACGTCCTCAACACTTCTTTGGGCTATTCCCTCTTCGATGCGGGCTCGGAAAACCACGACCTGAGCGGTCTCGATGGAGACACCTTTCCCATTTCACGCGCCTCCGACATCGCGGCCACACGGGGCATGCTGGTCTTCAATTCAGCAGGAAACAGCGGAAACAGTCCTTGGGAAAAAGTCACTGCCCCCGCCGATGGAGACAGTGTAATTGCGGTTGGGGCGGTAGATTCCTTTGGACAGCACGCCTCTTTTAGCAGTTACGGTCCGACCGCCGATGGCCGCATCAAACCTGACCTCTGCGCAACGGGGCGCGATGCGGTTTACATCCACCCGGATGGTACCATTCGGGAAGGCAACGGCACCTCGTTTTCCTGCCCCATCCTTTGTGGCGCTGCCACCAGCCTGTGGAGCGCACACCCCGAAACGCCCGCATGGGCCATCCGACAGGCACTGCTGGAGTCCGCTTCCCAGTGGACTGCACCAGACACCTCACGTGGGTTCGGCATCCCGGACCTTTGGCAAGCTCATCTCGCCCTAGGCGGTGAAGCCAACCGCGAAGCCGACGGTCTTCTGATCTACCCCAACCCCATCACAACCTTCGACAAGGGGCTTCGCGTTGTCTTTGAGGAGAACGCCCTCCTGACGGCCACGGGAAGCGCATTGACATGGCACATCACCGACGTTCTGGGACGCCACATTGCCCGGGGTGTGGTCGAAAGAGACAAAATACCGCTGACCACCTTGACCCTGCCCGTGGACATGCTGGAGGCGGGAACCTACATACTCACACTTTATGGTGTCCCGGGAGAAGACCAACGTCACCCCCCCACTTCTTGGGCGCGATTTGTGGTAGAATCTCGTTGATTGTATGATGCGCCAAGGAGTGGTTCGGCTGGGTCTATTGGTGTTGCTGGTCTTCTTTGCGGCCACACTCGGGCTGACTCAACAAGACCGGACGCAGAGCGCCAAGTACCAGCGCAAGGTGCAAATGAAGCTCAAGCAACAGCGCGAAAAAGAACAAAATGACGCCTTTCGAAATGGACGCAAGGCCCACTGGAAAGCACAAGACCGCTCCACCCGCAAGCGATGGAGAAAACAGCGCCGCGCCGCCAAACGCATGCGCAAAGGCGGGGGACCAGACTCTTGGTACAGGGGCATCTTTCAATCCAAACACCCCATTCCTTGGCCAAAACGGGCCGCCAACAAAGTGGGCAACCTTTTCAAACGCAAGCGCCAACGCCGGTCCTATTGAGGGGCCTCATTGAAGGGTCGCCGGGCACCTGCCGACAGGCTCTTTTGGTTTCGTCCTTGGCGCCCTCCGCCTGTATTCCAGCCCTTCATGCCTTCTTGTTGTCCCTCTCCCCGGCTTTACTTCAACTTGGACCGGCCCTACCTCTGGGGACTGCAATGAAAAAAGCCCCTCGGAGGAGGGGCTTTTCGGAGCCGATAAGCGGACTTGAACCGCTGACCTACGCATTACGAATGCGTTGCTCTACCAGCTGAGCTATATCGGCCTGTTGTCGTTTTCGTCAACGGGGAGGCAAAGATACGCACGCAGAAATCGAAGGTTACATCCCCCAATGATTTTCCTCTAGGTGGCCCACCGCATGAATTGGAACCGACGCCCCTCAGCCTTTTTTGCCGCCCCACAGGCTGCGCAAAAATTCGGCGATCCCCCGTTCTCTCGGGGTGTTGCCCGGCACAAAGAACCGCTGCCCTTTCAACAACTCGGGCAGCCCTTCTTGGCCGCTGAAGCCCCCGTGGTCATGGTCGTATCGGTATCCATCACCATGGCCCAGTTCTTTCATGAGTTTGGTGGGAGCATTGCGCAAATGCAGGGGCACAGGCAAATCCCCGTGGGTCTGCACCGCCCTTTGCGCTAGGCCGATGGCGGCATAAGCGCTGTTGGATTTAGGACTGGTGGCGAGGTAGGTCGCGCACTGTGAAAGTGGAATGCGGCATTCCGGATAACCGAGCCGCTCGACCGCATCAAAGGTGGCGTTGGCCAGCACAAGCGCGGTCGGATTCGCGTGACCGATGTCCTCGCTGGCGCTGATGAGCAAACGGCGGGCGATGAATTTGGGGTCTTCTCCCCCCTCTATCATGCGGGCCAGCCAATACACCGCCGCATCCGGATCGCTGCCTCGGATGGACTTGATCAAGGCGGAGGCAATGTCATAATGGGTGTCGCCCGTCTTGTCGTAGCGGCTCAGATTGGCCTGCACGAAACGGGATACGAGCGCATCGTCCACCGCAATGCCCGCCTCAGAACCTGCTGGGCGTTCTGCAGCAGCTCCGGCCACGACCAATTCCAAGACATTGAGAAGGCGGCGCCCATCTCCACCACTGGACCTGAGCAAAGCATCCCACTCTGCCACTTCTACGCGCTGTTCCTGAAGCCACGTGTCTTGTGCCAATGCCCGGTGAACCAGGGCTTCGAGCTCCTCCCTCCCGAAGGCTTCGAGCACATAGACCTGACTGCGGGAGAGCAAGGCGGGTATGACCTCAAAACTCGGATTCTCTGTGGTTGCCCCAATGAGGGTGACCGAGCCGCGCTCCACCGCCCCAAGCAGGCTGTCTTGCTGGGCTTTGGAGAAACGGTGAATCTCATCAATGAACAGCACAGCACGGGTGCTGAACATGCCTTGTCGTTCTGCGCTGTCTATGACTTCGCGGACGTCTTTGACGCCACTGCGGATGGCGCTGAGCTGATGGAAGGGACGGCCGGTGGCCTCCGCCATGAGCCGCGCCAAGGTGGTCTTGCCCACCCCGGGTGGGCCCCAAAGGATCATGGAGGGCAACTGGCCCGCTTGGAGGGCCCGCCTCAAGGTGGCGTCCGCTCCAATCAGATGGGTCTGCCCAACATAGTCTTCGAGGGATTTGGGGCGCATGCGCTCGGCCAAGGGGGCTTCCGGTGTATGCATCACGCTCATGTCGCTTCAACTGCTCCCGTTACCGGCACTTCCACGACGTTCAAGGGAACCCCCTCTGGGCGGCTGTGCTTCCAGCGGGTGTGCGACCACAGCCAATTGGCGGGAACCTCTCTTAATTGTGTTTCGAGGCGGTCATAGGTGGCTTTGAGCAGCGCCCCCTTGGGCCACTCGGTGGGCGAATCCGTGATCAATTCATAATGCACTTCCCAATACCCGCGGGGCTTGCCTGGGGCTTTGCGCACCCCAAAGAACACCACCGGCATGTCGAACTTGCGGGCAAACGCTTCCAGCCCAAAGTGCATGGCGGTCTCCTGCCCCATCCATTCCATCCACCAAGCCTTCTTGGGGTCCAATGGCCGCTGGTCCACGGCCAAGGCAGCCGCTTTTGCACGGCCTTTCTGTTCCACCATCCAAGCCGAGACGCGCTTCATGGGTACGAGTTCCGTCCCGAGCTTTCCTCGGGTGCGCAGAATCAAATCGTCATAAAACGCATTGGACAGCGGTTTGTATACGCCCATCACAGGCAACGGCAGCGCCCCTCCGGCGGTCACAGCAAAGCGTTCCCAATTCCCGAAATGGCCGCAGGACAGGAGCACACCGGGGGGCTTGTCCGCATAAGGCGCCAACACTTCGGGATTGACATGGTGGAAGCGCTTCAACAACTCATCAGGTCCCGCATGGAAATGGCGCAAAGACTCGACAAGGACTTCCGCGAGGTGGGTATAGAATTCACGCGAGGTGCGGCGCAATTCCAGCTCTGTCATCTCGGGAAAAGCACGCTTCATGTTGGATTGAACCACCTTACGTCGGTACCCTGACCACCACAGAAATTGAGACAGGACGTCGGCAAGCGGGTACAGCAGTGCGTAGGGCAACCGGCCGATGGGGGCCACGAACAGGGTATGCAGAATGCGGGTCATGGGCAGGATATCCGAAGTCCATCCCAACCTAGGGACACTCCGTCGGGCAGTTCCGCTTGAACGGCCTCATGCTTGCCGAGCAAGTGGCTGATGTGGGTCAGATAGGCCTGTTTGGGCGCCACCTTTTCAATGACTTCTAAAGCCTCTTCCAGGTTGAAGTGGCTCACGTGAGGCTCCTTGCGCAAAGCATTCAGCACCAGCACTTCGACACCCTCGAGCCGCTCCCATGTTACTGGACTAAAGGCGTTGGCGTCGGTGATGTAAGCGATCCGGCCTATCCGAAACCCAAGTACGGGCAGTTTGTAGTGCATCACGGGAAGCGGCAGCACCTCTACCCCTCCGATATTTTGAGGGTCGTCGCTGAGGTTGTGCAGGCGAACCCGGGGCACCCCGGGATAGGGATTCTCACCGAACACGTAGTGAAACTCGCGTTTGAGCGCGTTTTGTACCGAGGGGGTGGCGTGGACATCCATGTCCCGTTTCAATCTGAAATTGAAAGCACGGATGTCGTCCAAACCCGCAACATGGTCCTTGTGTTCGTGGGTAAAGAGAACGGCATCGATCGACCCTACACGCTCGCGCAACATCTGTTGTCGAAAGTCGGGCCCAGTATCGATTACAAAATGGCGCGGGCCGTCTGGAGCGTCGGCCCCGTCTACATGAAACATGGCGCTGGACCGGAGCCTGCTGTCACGGGGGTCTGCAGAGCTGCACACCTCACAATTGCATGCGATTACCGGCACACCTTGGGATGTACCGGTACCGAGAAGAGTGAGGTGAACGCCCATGTGGCAAAGTTAATCCGACCGGGCTCCGGGGTTCCACCCGTCCGTTGGTACCTTTGCAACGAGCAACACCCTCAATCAACAAACACCGTGGAATCCAACCGTGTCGTCCTTTCGGCCAAGCAAAAGGCCCTGCGGATCAACATGAACCACGATCTCTATGGCACTTTCGCCGAGATCGGGGCAGGTCAGGAAGTGGTGCGGCATTTTTTTCGCGCAGGAGGTGCGAGCGGCACGATTGCAAAAACCATTAGCGCTTACGACAAGGACTTTAGCGATGCCATTTACGGTGTCGAGCCCACGGGACGTTACGTCTGTGAAGCCCGCGTTCACAAGATGCTCGACCACGAGTACAGGTTGTGTGTAGAAAGGCTGCCCCGTGAAAAGCACCCGTCGAAACGCTTCTTTGCGTTTGCGAATACTGTGGCCACCATCAACTACCACAAGACGATTGAAGGCCATGGCTGGTTTGGCATTCGATTTCAAACCGGGCCCAACAAAAAGCCGAATTCGGTCATCCTTCACGCCCGCTTTCACGAGTCTGACGCTCTGCTGCAGCATGCCACCATCGGCATCTTGGGGGTGAACTTGATCTACGGATGTCACTTTTTGTACAAGCAGCCCAACGACCTGCTACAAAGCCTGTATGACGAGCTCGACAAGGACCGCATAGAAATCGACACCATTCAAATGAATGGTCCTGATTTTGCGGGTGTAGACAACCGCTTGCTGTCCCTTCAGCTGGTGAAGCACGGCATGACAGACGCCGTCATCTTTAGTCCCGATGGCCGCAATCTCCAAGCCGCTGATGTGCTCTACAAGCGCAACATCTTGGCGATTCGTGGCAGTTTCAGACCGGTGACCAAGGTCAACCTGGACATGATGGAACGGGGCTTGTCCTTGTTCCGCGAAGAGAACCGGGTCGACGAGTCGAACATTCAATTGTTGTTCGAAATCACGCTCAACAACCTCAAAGCCGAGGGGGACATCGACGAAAAAGACTTCCTTGATCGTGCGGACATTCTCTGCTCACTGGGGCATACCGTGTTGATTTCTAACTATCAGGAGTACTACAAGCTCATCGAGTATTTCTCCAGGTATACCAAGAAGCGCATGGGCGTCATCATGGGCGGCAACGCGATGATGGACCTCTTCAATGAACGTTACTACCGCGATTTGAACGGTGGCATTCTCGAGGCCTTTGGCATCATGTTTAGCCGGGACCTCAAGGTCTACGCCTACCCGTGGCACGACGCCAAAAACGACGTCTTGATCCGCACTGACAATGCGCCCATCCATCCGCGCATCAAGCCATTGTACGACTATCTCCTCTTCAACAAGAGGATCAGTGACATACAGCTTGAGGACCTTTCTCTGTTGGACATCTTCAGTGTTGAAGTGCTCCGGATGATCCGCGACGGTCAGACAGGATGGGAAGATCTGGTCCCCCTTGAGGTGGACCAGATCATCAAGCAGAACCGCCTATTTGGTTACGAAGGCCCCGCTGGCCCAGGAAATCTGGCCGGAGCTGCCGTGCTCAACTGACCACCGCACCTTTCTGGATGGCTTAGTGGTGCACCGCACGTCCTTCCTGGACTGTTTCAGGGTTGGTGCGACGCGTTGAACCTGCCGGCCCATTTAGGACGCATTGAAAGGCCTCAGAGGCCCACAACTAGAAAACCCAGCAGAGCTTATCTACCAAAGCAAAAGGCGGCCTTGTAGGGCCGCCTTTTGCAATGTTGGTATATGGCCTCGCGGCCGGCTGCGTTATTCCGCAGTGACTTCCTCGGTTTCATCCCCACCCGCCTCAACAAGACGGTCGAACTCCTCCTGTGAACCCACGACCTGGTCGTGCCAGTGACGCATGCCGGTTCCAGCAGGAATGAGGTGTCCAACGATGACGTTCTCCTTCAAGCCACCGAGGTGATCTTCCTTGGCGCTGACCGCAGCCTCATTGAGGACCTTGGTGGTTTCCTGGAAGGATGCCGCTGAGATGAAGGACTTGGTCTGCAATGAAGCACGGGTGATGCCTTGGAGCAGCGGACGTGCCGTTGCTGGCATGGCCTCTCTTCCTTCGACAAGCTGTCCGTCTTCACGGCGGATGGCCCCGTTCTCATCGCGCAATTGACGCGCTGAGACCATTTGGCCTTCCTTGTACTCCTTGCTATCGCCGGCTTCGGTTACGACCACCATGCCGAACATGCGGTCATTCTCGTCGATGAAGTCTGCCTTTTCCACGAACTGCTTCTCAAGGAACTTCGTATCGCCCGGATCTTCCACCACCACTTTCTTCATCATCTGACGAACGATGACCTCGAAGTGCTTGTCGTTGATCTTCACACCCTGGAGGCGGTAGACCTCCTGGATCTCATTGACGAGGTACTCTTGAACCGCAGTGGGTCCCTGGATGGCCAAAATGTCTGCAGGTGTTGTTGCACCATCTGACATGGGCATTCCAGCCTTGACGAAATCGTTTTCTTGAACGAGGATGTGCTTGGCCAATGGAACGAGGTACTTGCGCTTCTCTCCAATGCGGCTCTCCACGATAATCTCGCGGTTACCCCGCTTGATTTTGCCGTAGGACACAATGCCGTCCACCTCAGAAACCACTGCAGGATTAGAAGGATTCCGTGCCTCGAAGAGCTCCGTCACACGTGGCAGACCTCCCGTAATGTCGCCCGACTTACCCGCGATACGCGGAATCTTGGCGAGAATGCGTCCAGTCTCCACTGAATCGCCCTCTTCAACACTGACGTGGGCACCCACAGGGAGGGAGTATACTTTCAGTACTTCCTTCTTTGGGCCAACGATGTGAATCGCAGGGTTCTTCTTCTTGTCCTTGGTTTCGGTGATGACGATCTCACGGAAGCCGGTCTGCTCGTCCAACTCCTCGCGGTAGGTCACGCCATCCTCGATCATATCGAAGACGACCGTTCCCTGCTCCTCACTGATGATGGCGTTGTTGTAGGGGTCCCAAGTACAGATGGTATCCCCCTTCTTGATCTTCTTGCCGTTCTTGACCTGAAGGACCGCGCCGTAGGGGAGGTTTGTGGAGCTCAATGTGATTCCGACCTGTGGGTCAATCACCTTGAATTCTGTAGAACGAGAAACCACGACCGTCTCGACTTCACCATCAGGTGTAGCCCGCTGCACGGTGCGCAAATCCTCGAGCTCTACCACGCCCTCTTGACGTGCTACAATCTCATTCTCATCCGAAATCTTAGATGCCGTACCACCAACGTGGAACGTACGCAGCGTCAACTGCGTTCCAGGCTCACCAATGGACTGTGCTGCAATCACGCCCACTGCCTCGCCCTCTTGGACCAGACGGTTTGAGCTCAACGCTCGGCCGTAACACTTTGCACAAACACCACGACGGCTTTCACACGTTAGCACCGAACGCATCTCGACTTCGTCGATTCCCGCCTCCTCAATGGCAGCCGCTACAGCTTCCGTGATTTCGGAACCGCTGGCCACAATGAGCTCATCGGTTTCGGGATGGTTTACGTCTTGAACCGAAGTACGGCCGGTGATGCGGTCTGCGAGAGACTCTACCACCTCCTCGTTCTTGCGCAGCGCCGTTGCCGTAAGGCCACGGATGGTGCCACAATCCTGCTCGTTGATGATCACATCCTGCGCGACGTCAACCAGACGACGTGTCAAGTAACCCGCGTCAGCTGTCTTCAACGCCGTATCCGCCAGACCCTTACGGGCACCGTGGGTAGAGATGAAGTACTCGAGAATGGACAGCCCCTCTTTAAAGTTTGAAAGGATGGGGTTCTCAATGATGTCCTGACCACCAGCAGCACTGGACTTCTGTGGCTTGGCCATCAGACCACGCATGCCGCTCAACTGACGGATCTGCTCCTTGGAACCACGGGCTCCAGAGTGCATCATCATGTAAATCGAGTTGAAGCCTTGCTTGTCGGTCTCCAGCCGCTCCATGAGGATGTTCGTCAACCGCGAGTTGGTGTTCGTCCAGATGTCGATGATCTGGTTGTACCGCTCGTTGTTGGTGATGAGGCCCATGTTGTAGTTGTCCATCACCTCGCCCACACGCTCATTGGCCTTGTCGACCAACTCCACCTTCTCCTTCGGGATGATGATGTCGTTCAGGTTGAAGCTCAAACCGCCCTTGTAGGCCATCGTGAAGCCAAGCTTCTTGATGTCGTCCAAGAACTGTACCGCGCGTGGAACACCCACGGCAAGCAATACGTCTGAGATGATGGTACGAAGGCTCTTTTTGGTCAAGAGTTCGTTGACGTAACCCGCTTCATTTGGCACCACCTCGTTGAAGAGCACGCGGCCCACGGTGGTATCGATGATGGAGCTGTTGCCTTCGTGATCGTCCCAACGCACCTTGATGCCGGCGTGCAAAGCAGCGCGGCCCTCATTGTAAGCGATGATCACCTCTTCCGGAGAATAGAAGGTCATGCCTTCTCCCTTTACGGGCTCCTCCTTGGTGGACCTGCGCTCTTTGGTGATGTAGTAAAGGCCCAATACCATGTCCTGCGAGGGTACCGTGATCGGTGCACCGTTGGCAGGGTTCAAGATGTTGTGGCTGGCGAGCATCAGCAGCTGGGCCTCCAAAATGGCCGCAGGGCCAAGCGGGAGGTGAACCGCCATCTGGTCACCGTCGAAGTCAGCGTTAAACGCTGTACATGCGAGTGGGTGGAGTTGCAGCGCTTTGCCCTCGATCATCTTGGGCTGGAAGGCCTGAATGCCGAGTCGGTGCAAGGTTGGAGCACGGTTGAGCAGCACTGGGTGCGACTTCATCACGTTCTCCAAGATGTCCCACACTACGGGCTCTTTGGCATCCACAATCTTCTTTGCCGACTTCACCGTCTTGACCACGCCACGCTCGATCATCTTGCGGATGATGAACGGCTTGTAGAGCTCGGCCGCCATGTTCTTTGGCATGCCGCACTCGTGGAGCTTCAGCTCAGGACCAACGACAATGACAGAACGTGCAGAGTAGTCTACACGCTTACCGAGGAGGTTCTGACGGAAACGGCCCTGCTTTCCCTTCAGGCTGTCTGAAAGGGACTTCAATGGGCGGTTGCTTTCGGTCTTCACAGCGGAAGACTTGCGGCTGTTGTCAAACAGGCTGTCAACAGCTTCCTGCAACATCCGCTTCTCGTTCCGGAGGATCACATCTGGAGCCTTGATTTCGATCAAACGCTTCAAACGGTTGTTCCGGATGATAACACGGCGGTAGAGGTCATTCAAGTCAGAGGTCGCAAAACGACCGCCGTCAAGGGGAACCAATGGACGCAGCTCAGGTGGAATCACCGGAACCACCTTCACAATCATCCACTCGGGATTGTTGTTGATCCTGTGGTTGGCGTCGCGCAAGGCTTCGACCACCTGAAGGCGCTTGAGTGCCTCGTTCTTGCGCTGCTGGCTCGTCTCTGTGTTGGCCGCATGGCGCAGGTCGTAGCTCAGCTGGTCAAGGTCCAGGCTGCTCAGCATGTCGTGCAGGGCTTCAGCGCCCATTTTCGCCACAAACTTGTTGGGGTCCTTCTCATCCAAGTACTGGTTGTCCTTGGGCAAGGTGTCGAGGATGTCCAAGTACTCCTCTTCTGTGAGGAATTCATTGACATCGAGCGCTTCTCCGTCGGTCTTGGTCGCCACACCTGGCTGGATGACCACGTAACGCTCGTAGTAAATGATCTGGTCGAGCTTCTTGGTCGGCAAGCCGAGCAAGTAGCCGATTTTGTTTGGCAGGCTCCGGAAGTACCAGATGTGCGCTACAGGAATCACGAGTTGAATGTGGCCCATGCGCTCGCGCCGGACTTTCTTCTCGGTCACCTCTACGCCACAGCGGTCACATACGATGCCTTTGTAGCGAATGCGCTTGTACTTGCCGCAGTGGCACTCATAGTCCTTGACAGGGCCAAAAATGCGCTCGCAAAACAGTCCATCACGCTCCGGCTTGTAGGTCCGGTAGTTGATGGTCTCAGGCTTCAGGACTTCGCCATGGCTTTGCTCGAGGATTTCCTCGGGCGATGCCATGCTGATGCGAATCTTGTTGAAGTCGCTTGAGAGCTTCGGGGTCTTGTTGTTGGTCATCTCTTGGTGAAGATCAATAGGTTGAAGCAGGAGTAACTCAGGCCTCCAAGGCCACGGTCAATCCCAATCCGCGCAACTCGTGCATCAGTACGTTGAAGGACTCCGGAATGCCTGGTGTTGGCATCGGATCTCCCTTTACAATAGCCTCATAGGTCTTGGCACGTCCGACAACGTCGTCCGACTTGACCGTGAGGATTTCCTGCAAGATGTGCGAGGCACCGAAGGCCTCAAGGGCCCAAACCTCCATCTCACCAAAACGCTGTCCACCAAACTGCGCTTTACCACCCAACGGCTGCTGGGTAATGAGGCTGTATGGTCCAATGGAACGGGCGTGCATTTTGTCGTCCACCATGTGGCTCAGCTTGATCATATAGATCACACCGACCGTGGCTGGCTGGTCAAAACGCTCTCCGGTTTCTCCATCGTAGAGGTGGGTCACTCCAAAGTTGGGCACCCCTGCCTTTTCGGTAAAGTCAGAGATTTGATCCAAGCGTGCTCCGTCGAAAATGGGCGTAGCGAACTTGGTCCCGAGCTTCTCTCCTGCCCATCCGAGGACGGTTTCATAAATCTGCCCGAGGTTCATCCTCGATGGTACACCAAGAGGGTTGAGCACGATGTCCACAGGCGTTCCATCCTCGAGGAATGGCATGTCCTCCTGGCGGACAATACGGGCCACAATACCCTTGTTTCCGTGGCGTCCAGCCATCTTGTCTCCCACCTTCAGCTTGCGCTTGTTGGCGACAAACACTTTAGCCAGCTTCACAATGCCTGCAGGAAGCTCATCGCCGACCGTCACCTGGAATTTCTTCCGCTTAAAGGTGCCGAGCAGGTCGTTGTACTTCATGTTGTAGTTGTGAACGACACGCTTCACGAGGCTGTTGTTGTCCTCGTCACGGGTCCACCCCTCGGTATTGACAATGCTGAAATCCAAGGTCTGCAGGGCGCGCTGCGTAAACTTGACGCCCTTTTTGATTTGCATCTCCTTGTAGTAGTTCTGCACGCCTTGAGAGGTCTTGCCTCCGATGACCTGCATGAGCTTCTCAATCAGAGCCTTGCGCAACACTGATGCCTCCTGGTCGAACTCAGCGTCGATCATTTCCAAAACCGCCTTGTCGGCCGCCTTGGACTTGCGGTCCTTGACCATACGGGAGAACAGCATCTTGTCGATGACCACCCCTGTCGCGCTCGGGCCAAGCTTCAAAGAAGCATCCTTCACGTCGCCCGCCTTGTCACCAAAAATGGCACGGAGCAGCTTCTCTTCCGGACTGGGGTCGCTCTCGCCTTTTGGCGTGATTTTTCCAATCAAAATGTCGCCTGCGCCCACATTGGCACCGATGCGAATCAGTCCATTTTCGTCGAGGTCCTTAGTGGCTTCCTCGCTGACGTTTGGAATGTCAGCGGTGAGCTCCTCCTGGCCGCGCTTTGTGTCCCGCACTTCGAGGCTGTACTCGGTCACGTGCATAGAGGTAAAGACATCCTCACGGACCACGCGATCACTGATCACGATGGCGTCCTCAAAGTTGTAGCCCTTCCATGGCATGAAGGCCACCTTCATGTTTTGACCGAGGGCCAATTCACCGGCTTGGGTGGAGTAACCTTCGACCAAGATGTCGCCCCGCTCCACGCGCATCCCTTTGGACACAAGCGGCTTCAGGTTGATGCAAGTGCCTTGGTTGGTCTTGGCAAACTTGGTGATGTTGTAGACCTTGATGTCGTCTTCAAACGAAACCAGGCGGTCATTCTCGTCCATGTGGTAACGGATCTGAATCTCGTTGCCGTCCACATATTCCACGACACCATCGGCCTCTGCTGTGATCAGCACACGGCTGTCACGCGCCACCTGGCCTTCGAGGCCGGTACCCACGATGGGGCTATTCGGGCGCATCAAAGGCACGGCCTGACGCATCATGTTCGATCCCATCAGCGCACGGTTCGCGTCGTCATTCTCCAAGAAGGGAATCAGCGATGCCGCGATGGAAGCGATCTGGTTTGGCGCCACGTCCACGTACTTGATCTCCGTGGGAGCCACAAGCGGGAAGTCACCTTGCAAACGGGCCTTGATGATGTCGTTCTTGAACGAACCGTCATCGTTGAGGCCCACAGTCGCTTGAGCGATGGTAGCACTGTCTTCTTCCTCTGCGGACAAATAAGTGATGCCCTCACCCCCAACTCTGGCCACGCCTTCGTTGACTTCACGGTATGGCGTCTCGATGAATCCGAGGCGGTTCACCTTGGCGTAAACGCAGAGCGAACTGATCAAACCAATGTTTGGTCCCTCAGGTGTCTCAATGGTGCAGAGGCGGCCGTAGTGGGTATAGTGAACGTCTCGCACCTCAAAGCCCGCACGCTCACGAGACAGACCACCTGGTCCGAGTGCAGAGATGCGTCGCTTGTGCGTCACCTCGCTCAACGGGTTGGTCTGGTCCATGAATTGGCTCAGCTGGTTCGTCCCGAAGAACGAATTGATGACCGAGCTCAGTGTCTTGGCGTTGATCAAGTCAGTTGGCGTGAACACCTCGTTGTCACGGACATTCATCCGCTCACGAATGGTCCGGGCCATACGGGCCAATCCCACACCAAACTGGTTGTGCAATTGCTCCCCCACCGTACGAATACGACGGTTGGACAGGTGGTCAATGTCGTCCACATCTGACTTCGAGTTCACGAGGTCAATCAGGAACTTGATGATGAGGATGATGTCGTCCTTGGTCAGCGTACGAGACTCCTCGGACATGTCAATTCCGAGCTTCCGGTTGATCCGGAAACGTCCAACCTCGCCCAGGTCGTAACGCTGCTCAGAGAAGAACAACTTATCGATGACACCGCGGGCCGTCTCCATATCTGGCGGCTCAGCATTCCGCAGTTGGCGGTAGATGTACTCCACAGCTTCCTTCTCGCTGTTCGAAGGATCCTTTTGAAGGGTGTTGTGGATAATGGCGTAATCCGCCTGGTTGATGTCTTCCTTGTGAAGGATGATGGTCTTGGATCCCGACTCAACGATGAGCTCAATGTGCTCCTTTTCGAGAACTGTATCACGGTCCAAAACGAGCTCATTACGCTCGATGCTGACCACCTCACCGGTATCCTCGTCTACGAAGTCTTCAATCCAAGTCTTCAATACACGGGCTGCCAACTTGCGGCCCAACACCCGCTTGACGCCGGCCTTCGAAACCTTCACCTCTTCTGCGAGGTCAAAAATCCCCAGAATGTCGCGGTCTCCCTCGTATCCGATGGAGCGCAACAGGGTAGTTACAGGTAGCTTTTTCTTCCGGTCGATGTACGCGTACATCACGCTGTTGATGTCCGTAGCGAACTCAATCCAGCTTCCTTTGAAAGGAATAATACGCGCACTGTAAAGCTTGGTACCATTGGCGTGGCGGCTCTGTCCAAAGAACACGCCCGGCGAACGGTGCAGCTGGTTGACAATGATGCGCTCCGCACCATTCACCACAAATGAACCGCGCGGGGTCATGTAAGGAATGGTACCGAGATAGACGTCCTGTACGATGGTCTCGAAGTCCTCGTGCTCAGGGTCGGTGCAGTACAACTTCAGCTTCGCCTTGAGCGGGACGCTGTATGTCAGTCCGCGTTCGATGCACTCTGCAATGCTGTATCGCGGTGGATCGATGAAATAGTCTAGGAATTCCAGTACAAACTGGTTCCGGGTGTCCGTGATGGGGAAGTTCTCGTTGAACACTTTGAACAATCCCTCTGTGTCGCGGTCTTCGGGCTTGGTCTCAAGCTGGAAGAACTCGCGGAAGGACCGCAATTGGATATCGAGAAAGTCCGGATACGGAATATCCGGAGTGGTAGTGGCGAAAGAATGTCGCTGCTGCAGTTGTGGCGTCAACATGGGGGCGGCTTAACGAGGGAGGAACAAATCGCAGTGGTGCAGGTTGGTTTTGGGGAGTCCCCTGCGAAATACAGGGTACAAGAAGGTCAGACCGGGACCTGCGCCCAGCCTGACCTTCTGAAATTCAGCGGGTTGGGATCTTACTTGATCTCAACCTCTGCTCCGGCTTCCTCGAGTTGTGCTTTGAGGGCCTCGGCCTCGTCTTTGGCTACGCCCTCCTTCAAAGTGGCGGGAGCGCCGTCAACGATGCCTTTGGCTTCCTTCAAGCCTTGGCCGGTCAACTCTTTTACGAGCTTCACGACCGCCAACTTAGAGCTGCCAGCGGCTTTGAGGATGACGTCGAACTCAGTCTGCTCTTCTGCGCCGCCGTCGCCACCGCCTGCGGCGGGACCTGCAACAGCAACAGCAGCAGCTGCTGGCTCAATGCCGTACTCTTCTTTCATGATCTCTGCAAGCTCGTTGACCTCCTTTACGGTAAGGTTGACCAGCTCTTCTGCCATGGATTTCAAATCAGCCATGATATATGGAATTGTGGGTTACTTGTTTGTGTTGTGTAATAGGTGTGCCAAAGTCAGCCTTCCCTTTCGGAAAGAGCTTTGACCAATCCGGAAATGGTGTTACCACCAGATTGCAATGCTCCGAGGACATTCCGCATGGGGCTCTGGAGCAGACCAACGAGTTCTCCGAGGAGTTCCTCTTTGCTCTTGATCTCCGCGAGGGCCTTCAATTGGTCATCACCGATATACACTGCTTCCTCGACGTACGCCCCTTTTAAAATGGGGCGCTCACCACCTTTGCGGAAATCCTTGATGAGCTTGGCAGGGGCGTTGCCCACTGTACTCGTCATCATGGCGGTCTGCCCTTTCAGCACGTCATACAGCTCACCGTATTCACGGCCTTCTGTACGCTCCATCGCAATGCGCAGCAGTGTGTTTTTCACCACTTGCATTTTGACTTCTGCCTTATAGCATTCCCCGCGCAGCTTCGTCGTATCTGCGGAATTCATGCTCGAAGCATCTGCCAGGTATACCACATTGGTATCCTTCAGCATGGCCTGGAGCTCCTCGATCGCTTGGTTTTTCTCTTCGCGTGTCATGGGTTCCTGGTTAGCTGTTCAGTGCTTTCGATTCAATCCGAACACCTGGGGACATCGTTGAGCTCAAAAAGACGCTCTTGATGTAGGTGCCCTTCGCAGAAGACGGGCGCAACCGAACCAAGGTTTGAAGCACTTCGTTGGCATTCTCCTTCAGCTTCTCTTTCGAGAAACTCACCTTCCCTACGGAAGCATGGATGATGCCGTACTTGTCGACCTTGAAATCGATTTTACCTGCCTTTACATCTTGGACGGCCTTCCCGACCTCCATAGTGACTGTACCCGATTTCGGGTTGGGCATGAGGCCGCGTGGTCCGAGTACTCGGCCCAACGCTCCTACCTTGCCCATCACTTGGGGGGTCGTGATGATCACGTCCACATCGGTCCATCCGCCTTTAATCTTCTCGACATATTCATCGAGACCAACGTGGTCCGCTCCGGCTTCCTTCGCTTCTGCTTCCTTGTCAGGATTGCAGAGCACCAGTACGCGCACGTTTTTTCCGCTTCCGTGAGGAAGGGAAACCGTACCACGTACCATCTGGTTGGCCTTACGCGGGTCCACGCCGAGGCTGACGGCGAGGTCAACTGATGAGTCGAACTTCGTGGAGGAAATGTCCTTCACGATGCCGGCTGCATCGTCGAGCGAATACACTTGGTCCACATCGAACTTGTCGAGTGCGGCCTTGCGATTGCGTGTCAATTTTGCCATTGTGTCTGATGATTGAAGATCAGAAAGGCGAATCGCCGGTCACATTCAGCCCCATACTCCTTGCCGTTCCAGCGATCACCTTCATGGCGGATTCGATGGAGAAGCAATTGAGATCGGGCATCTTGTCCTCTGCAATTACACGGACCTGGTCCCACGTCACTTTGCCCACCTTCTGTCGGTTGGATTCCGGAGAACCCTTCTTCAATTTGGCGGCTTCCATGAGTTGCACTGCTGCGGGCGGTGTCTTGATGATAAAGTCGAAAGACTTGTCATTGTAGACGGTGATCACCACCGGAAGAACCTTGCCTGCTTTGTCCTGGGTACGCCCATTGAACTGCTTGCAAAATTCCATGATGTTCACACCTGCCGCACCAAGTGCAGGACCAACCGGTGGTGAAGGATTGGCAGCGCCACCCTTCACTTGCAGTTTGACCATTTTGGCGACTTCTTTAGCCATGGATCTATTGTTTATAATGAACAGGTCGGCCGCAGTGTCCAGGGAAGCATTCTGGTACAGGGCACGGGTCGTCCTGGCTGTTCCGGTTTATATATGATACTCTTGTACAGTGAAATTCAGTTGCCACATCAGGATTCCTTCTCCACTTGGAGGAAGCCCAGTTCGACTGGGGTCTTTCTTCCAAAAATCTTCACCATTACCTTCAGTTTTCTCTTCTCCTCGTTGATCTCCTCGATGGTGCCATGGAATCCATTGAATGGACCATCTCCCACCTTGACGACCTCTCCGACCTTGAACGGGATGGACAATTCCTCCTCGCTTTCAGCCAACTCATCCACACGGCCCAGCATGCGGCTCACCTCGTTTGCCCGCAATGGAAGCGGATCTCCTCTTTTCTCTGCACCCAAAAACCCGATCACACTGGGCGTGTTTCGGATCACGTGGGGAACCTCTCCCACCAGTGCACACTCCACAAACACATAGCCTGGATAGTGGTTCCGCTCCTTGGCGACCTTCTTTCCATTCTTGATTTGCAGCACCTTTTCCGTTGGGATCAAGATTTGACCCACGTAATCAGACAAGCCGGCCGCGGAAATCTCGGACTCAAGGAAACCCTTGGCCTTGTTTTCCTGCCCACCAATGGCGCGCACTACGTACCACTTCTTGTCGATTTCGCTCATGGTTCTCGAGGCGTTCAAATGACGTAAGTGTAAATCAAACCGATCACACCTTGCCAGATGCTGTCAGCTGAGTTTACTCCGAACACCCAATCCATAGCGAACACAATGCCCGCGATGAGAAGGGAAGCAATGAAGACCAAAACCGAAGCCTCTTGCAATTGCTTGGGGCTAGGCCAGGTCACACGCTCCACCAATTCAGTGTAGCTATCCTTGACGTATTCTATGACGTTTGCCATGTCGATTCGGTGTATTTGCACGGGCAGCAGGACTCGAACCTGCAACCAACGGTTTTGGAGACCGCTACTCTACCAATTGAGCTATGCCCGTAGACGGCGAAAGAAGATGCCCCAATTGGGCATCTTCTTTCCCCAGATTTGTATTCAGTGAAAACCCGAAGCTCAGCTGAGCTCGGTCACCTGTCCGGCGCCTACGGTGCGGCCACCCTCACGGATCGCGAAACGCAATCCAGGAGACATCGCAACACCATAGATCAACTCTACATCAATGGTTACGTTATCACCAGGCATGACCATCTCGCGGCCTGCCTCGAGGAAAATCTCACCCGTTACGTCTGTCGTACGGAAGTAGAACTGAGGACGGTACTTGTTGTGGAAAGGAGTGTGGCGACCACCTTCTTCCTTCTTCAAGATGTAGACCTCAGCCTTGAACTTGCTGTGTGGTGTCACCGTGCCTGGGGCAGCAATGACCATACCGCGCTTGATGTCCTTCTTGTCGATACCACGGAGAAGCAAACCGACGTTGTCGCCAGCCTCACCACGGTCCAAAATCTTACGGAACATCTCAACACCCGTGATGGTGGACTTCATGCCTTCAGCATTCAGACCGAGGATGTCAATCTCGTCACCGGTATTGATGATACCCGTTTCGATACGGCCAGTAGCCACAGTTCCACGACCCGTGATCGTGAAGACGTCCTCAACAGACATCAAGAATGGCTTCTCGTTGTCACGAACAGGCAGCTCGATGTACTCGTCCACAGCCTTCATCAGCTCGAGGACAGTATCAACCCACTTCTGCTCTCCGTTCAAAGCGCCCAAAGCAGAGCCTTGGATGCAAGGGACGTTGTCTCCGTCATACTCGTAGAAGCTGAGGAGCTCACGCACCTCCATCTCAACAAGCTCGAGCAACTCCTCGTCGTCGACCATGTCAACTTTGTTGAGGAAAGGCACCATGCGTGGGACACCAACCTGGCGACCGAGCAAGATGTGCTCACGGGTTTGGGGCATAGGACCATCGGTCGCAGCCACAACGAGAATGGCGCCGTCCATCTGGGCAGCACCTGTTACCATGTTCTTCACATAGTCCGCGTGACCTGGGCAGTCAACGTGGGCGTAGTGACGGTTTTCCGTCGCGTACTCAACGTGTGAGGAGTTAATGGTAATACCACGCTCCTTTTCCTCTGGAGCGTTGTCAATTTGATCGAACGAGGAAGCCTCGCTAAAGCCAGCATCAGCCAACACTTTCGTGATAGCTGCCGTGAGGGTCGTCTTGCCGTGGTCAACGTGACCAAGGGTCCCGATGTTCACGTGCGGCTTGGAACGATCGAACGTTTCTTTAGCCATGGTTTGGTTTGTTTAGAGTTAACGTATTAAAAGGATTCTTTCTTCACTGTGCAATGGAGCCAATGACGGGAATTGAACCCGTGACCTCTTCCTTACCAAGGAAGCGCTCTACCCCTGAGCTACATCGGCAGTGTGTGGAGCCACCCCGTTGGGTGAGCACCGAATATTTTTTGAGCGGGAGACGAGATTCGAACTCGCGACATTCAGCTTGGAAGGCTGACGCTCTACCAACTGAGCTACTCCCGCTTTTACTTCAATTTACTGTGGGGGTAATAGGATTCGAACCTATTCAGTCGTAGACAACAGATTTACAGTCTGCCCCGGCTCTCCAACTCCGGCGTACCCCCTTTGGTACCATTTTTGAACGATGATTGAGCCGGTGGAGGGATTCGAACCCCCGACCTGCTGATTACAAATCAGCTGCTCTAGCCAACTGAGCTACACCGGCCACTCTTTCAAAGAACAAGGGCAAAAAAAAGCCCTCCCCGATTTAGGGAGGGCAAATGTAGCGCAGAAAAACTTGCCCGCAATGGACAAGCCGCATCTGATTACATCGATTTCATATTCGGGCTTAGGCCGCGCGGTTCCTCGCTTTTTCGAGCTGCTTGCGCAGGGCTTCTGCCGCATCTGAAGCAGCCTCTTCGAAAGAAGTCGCCTTGCGGCTGCTAAACACATCCGAACCTGGCACGTTCAGCTTCACCTCGACGCACTTGTTTTCGCGCTCTTGATCTTTTTCAAGCCTTAAAAAGACATCTGCTGCGATGATGCCCGGATGAAAAAGCGTCAACTTGTTGAGCTTGTCTTGAATATACTGGATCAAGGAACCATCGGCCTTGAAGTGAATGGACTGGACTTGTATCTGCATGTATACCGCTTGAAGGGTGAGACTTTAGAAAATGCCTCGCGTATCAAGTGGTGAACCTTTGTGCGCGTCCTTCATTCGGCTTGTCGTGACGTGGGTGTAATGCTGGGTAGCATTCAAACTGCTGTGCCCAAGCAACTCCTTTACCGCGTTGATGTCCGCTCCGCGATTCAAAAGATGCGTTGCGAACGAATGCCTGATGACGTGCGCACTACACTTGCTAAGCGAGCTCGCTTCTGTAATGTAGTGATTTACTCGGCGGTAAACAAACGCTGGATACAACTCCCTGCCCCCATCTGTGACGAGCAACCGCTCGCTGTCTCCAGGCCTAGACCGCATGTACAGCTCGGCTTGGTCAATGGTGTCATTGGAAATCGGGATATAACGGTCCTTGCCGCCTTTGCCCGACACTTTGATGTTCTTGCGGCTCACATTGACGTCAGCATGGCGCAAGGTGATCAGCTCATCTTGGCGAACACCTGTCTCATACAAGAGGGTCATCATGAGACGATCCCGCAAGCCAGACCAGCTGTCTGGGAATACTGAGCCATCCAACAACGAAACCATGCTTCGCTCTGGAACAACCTCTCTAACGCGCTTTTCAAGTTTTGGGAGCGAGACCCCGTTGCTGGGATCTCTGTCGGTGTAAGACATCCGACGGGCGAACCTGTTAAAGGTTCTGAAGGCGCTGACCTTCCTGTGGATGGTCCGCGGGCTGCGACCTTCCTTCATCATGTTTACAATCCACGCCCGTACCCATTCTCCATCAATTCCGATTAAGGAGTCATGCTCATATTGATCGGCGAGAAATCGCTGAAACTGGTTAAGGTCAGAACGATAGCAACGCAGGGTGTGGACACTGCCTCTTTTCTCCTTTTCGAGAAAGTGCAGGAAAGCCGATAATGGCGTTTGGGCAGTGGATGAACTGGACATTTTGGTTTGGTCAAGGCGAATATTACCCTACCAATCCAATACTCCAAATTATCAGCCCATCAATGCCTTCTTGTTTTTGTAGACGGCTTTCTTCATCGCTTCACGACGCACCGTCTTCGGCTTAACGTATTCTTTGCGGGCCCGGAGCATACGCCCGGTTTTCGTACGATCGAACTTTTTCTTGAAACGCTTAAGCGCCCGTTCGATGTTTTCTCCCTCCTTGACCGGAATGATAAGCATGGCTAAAAATTGGGTGGCGAAGATAACTGGTTTTGAGTAAAACCAATACCCGAATGCTACGAATCTGCTGAATGCGGGCCGTTTTTGACCAATCCCCTTGAAATCACGAGTTTCTGAATCTCTGAGGTGCCCTCACCGATGGTGCACAGCTTGGAATCTCGGTAAAACTTCTCGACCGGGAAATCCTTGGTATAGCCATAACCTCCAAACACTTGGACCGCATCGGTGGCGATTCTTACGCAAGCTTCAGATGCCATGTACTTGGCCATGGCTCCAAACCGCGTCACATCTCCTCCGTTCGCTTTGGCATGACAAGCTTTGGCTATCAGCCCCCTCGACGCTTCCAGATCAACCGCCATATCCGCCAGTTTAAACCCTATGCCTTGAAAATGCGCAATGGGTTGGCCGAATTGCTCTCGCTGGAGGGCATACTTGCGCGCTGCATCGTAGGCTCCCCGTCCTATGCCCAAAGACAAGGCCGCTATGGAAATGCGGCCTCCATCCAAAATCTTCATGGCCTGGATGAAACCATCACCTTCTTGTCCAAGCATGTTCGCAGAGGAGATCCTGCAGTCTTCAAAAATCAACTCGGCAGTCTCACTAGAACGCATTCCCAGCTTATTCTCCTTTTTGCCCCCCCTGAAACCGGGGGTGCCCCGCTCTACTACAAACGCCGATATGCCACGGCTGTCAAGCGGCTCTCCTGTGCGGACCAAGACCACCACCACTTCACCACTGATGCCGTGCGTGATCCAGTTTTTTGTGCCATTGAGTATCCAATCGTCTCCATCTCGAACTGCCGTACAACGCATTCGCATAGCATCAGAGCCTGTGCCTGCTTCGGTAAGGCCCCACGCTCCCACATGCTCCCCCCCTGCCAGTTTGGGCAAATAGCGCTGCTTTTGGTCTTCACTACCAAAAGTCAAAATGTGGTTCGTACAGAGGCTGTTGTGGGCGGCCATACTGAGTCCAATGGAGCCACAAACCGCAGCGAGCTCCTCGATGGCTGCTACATATTCAGGATACCCCAATCCGGTTCCTCCATATTGCTCTGGCACCAACATGCCCATGAGCCCTAACTCTCCCATTTTCGAAAACAGCTCCCTCGGGAAATGCTGTCTCTCGTCCCAATCGAGAATGTGCTGCTCCATCTCTTGTGCAGCGAAATCTCTCACCATACTTCTGATGGCGGTGATGGTGTCATTTTCCTGGAAGTTCATTGCGTCCCGGTTTTGCGCAAAGGTCGGCCATAGAGTGTCTCATTCCTGTTGACAAGGGCACAGATAATGTGACAACAATGCAGACTGGGTCGAATCCAGTATAGGATGAGCCAACAATGGACCTGGAAGGCCTCCTCCGTTGTGGCGCACGTAACGCTGCAACACCTGAGCCGTTTTCTGACCTACTCCTGGCAATGCCCGCCACTGGAGCAAAGTCAACGTATCGGCACACCTGCACTGAACCGCATCCTCGCTGCAATACAGCAGCGGAGACAAGGCCGTTGCCAAGCTGTCCCAACCATCCAAAGCTTCTGTAAGCTGGCCCATTTCCGCAAACCCTCCCCAACGTCTTCGGGCAGACAATATTCGACCTGTGACCCAAGGACCAATGCCCTTCACCGACAGCAGTGAAAGGCTGTCTGCCGTATTGATGTTGAGCGGTATCGCCGCTTTCATTGCAGTTCCGACGCGGCCTGACTCCGGCATTGCAGCAGAATCAACGGAGGAATGCCCTGGCCTGTTCGTTCCGGTCAGTCTGGCGCCAGCACTTCGGCCAGAAGATGTGCTTTCGGGTCTTTCCGCATCGAAATGCAGAACGGGTGCAAAGTGGTCAAACCAACCATCGGGCAAGACCCGCATTCGGCGCAGGGTGCGTTCGTCATTGATGCCACCTACTGCCGCATTGTACCTCACCGCAGCTCGGGCTTGTTTGGGGGAAAGTCCCCAATGCGTCCAACCTGCTGAGTCCAAATCTGCAACGCGAATGGCCCCATTTGCAGACGGAAACTTCCGGGCTCTTGTCGCTGTTTGATGGCTTAACGCGCTGTCACCTGTGAGGTTTGGCACCTCAGGCCCAGCCATGGACTCCAAGGCTTCGAGCACCTCGCGCACAGAAAGAGGTTCCAACTCCCTCGGATACCGTGCCTTCCACCCTTCTACACACAGACAGGCCAAAACAGCCAGGCCACACCATAAGGTGCCCACCCGTTCACTGCGCAAAACATGCATGCCCACAGGGCAGAGCTTTAGTCGAAACGCTTGATCTCACCTGACTTTACGCGACTGAGGTAATCGCCGAGGTCGGCTTTGACTTCACCCGCGAGAAAGTACAGTCCCAAAACATTGGGGAAACACATGGCAAAGATCATCGCATCGCCAAAATCAAAAACGCTGCTGGCACTGATGGCACTGCCCACGACAACGAACACGCAGAAGACCGCCTTGTAGCTCAAGTCAGCCGCCTTGGTTTCTCCGAAGAGATAAGTCCAAGCCTTAAGACCATAATAGCTCCACGAAATCATGGTGGACAATGCGAACAAAATGACCGCCAAGGACAGCACTGCAGGGAACCATGAAATGCTCTGCTCAAAAGCACTTGAGGTCAAACCGATGGCATTCAGGTTTCCGGATTGGGCGCTCTCGAGCATTGACGCAGCGTCGAACTGACCGTAATCCGTGATCACAATCACCAGTGCGGTCATGGTACAAATCACCACCGTATCGATGAAGGGCTCAAGCAAGGCGACAATGCCTTCGCTCACTGGTTCTTCGGTCTTGGCAGCACTGTGTGCAATCGATGCCGAACCGATGCCCGCCTCATTGGAGAAGGCCGCTCGGCGAATTCCTTGAATGAGAACCCCCACCAAACCTCCGTACATGGCTTCGGTGTCAAAAGCCCCAGAGATGATGCGTCCAAATGCCGTGGGGACTTCTCCCAAGTTGGTGACGATCACCCACAGCGCACCCAAGATGTAAATCCCCACCATGAATGGCACAATCTTGTCTGTGACCTTGGCAATGGATTTGATTCCTCCAAGGATGACAATGCCCACGATGACCGCCATCACAACGCCGAAAATCCAGCCTTGACCGTAGAACATGCTCGACTCACCGCCGGTAACGGAAATGAGCTGCTGTGTGGCCTGGTTGATCTGAACCATGTTACCACCGCCCAATGAGCCGCCGATGCAGGCCACTGCAAAAAGTGCAGCAAGGACTTTACCTAGGCCGCCCATGTTCTTCTTGGCGAGGCCATCGCGCAGGTAATACATGGGGCCCCCTGAAACTGATCCATCCGCATTCTCACGGCGGTACTTGAGACCGAGGGTGCACTCTACAAACTTGCTGCTCATTCCGAACAGGCCTGCGATGATCATCCAAAAGGTGGCGCCGGGGCCACCAAGCGACACTGCCACCGCCACACCGGCGATGTTGCCCACTCCTACTGTGCCACTGAGGGCGGCCGTCAACGCCTGGAAATGGGAAACCTCACCCGGGTGGTTGGGGTCGTCATACTTGCCCTGAACCACCTCTAAAGCGTGCTTGAAAGCCCGAATGTTGATGAACTTGAAATAGACCGTAAAAAAGAGGGCACCTGCAAAAAGCCAAATGAGGACAAAGGGCACCGTGAATCCAGCGATGTCTACTGTCCAAAAAATAACCGATGTAATGGCTTCGGTCACAGGCCCCATGACCTCATTGATCGAGTCGTCAATAGAAGCTGCAGCAGCTGAAAAAGGGAACACAAAAGGGGCACACAGCGCAAGGCTGGCGGCAATGAGGCGTTTCATGAAATCGTGGGTTCGATGGCGCAATATAGGCCCCACCTTGAAGCCTCAAAGGAGATGCTACTCCGGAGTTTGCAAACCGAACAATCTATTGAGCAAACGCAACTGTTGATCGCTTCCGAGCACGAACAGTTTGCAGGCGTTGTCCAATTTGGTATCTGGACCGGGGTTGATGATAAACTCCCCTTCTGATGTCTTCACTCCAATGACATTGACGCCGATTCTGTTGCGGGCATCCACCTCTCCCAAGGTCGGCAGCCGAAACGATTCGGGGAGGTCTTTGACGTCCACCTCCTCGAGGTTGATGGCATCCTCGCCTTGGATTCGAATGTGGTCAATGAAATCCATGACGTCAGGATTTGCCACCAACGAAGCCATGTGCGCCCCACCCACCGTATCCGGCATGATCACATTGTCGGCTCCAGCCCGACGCAACTTGGCCTGGGAGCCCGCTTGCGAAGCCCTGCTGATGATGACCGCATCCGGGTTGTGTTCGCGCACAGAAAGCACCGTGTAAAGGTTGTCTGCGTCGCTGGGCAGTGTGCAAATGACCGCTCTAGCCCGGTCCACTCCTGCGGCAATCAGCCGGTCGTCCCGTGTGGCATCCCCGGCGATCACAAGCGGTGTCAGGTCATCGCGCAGATGGCCGACCAACTCTTCGTCTTTCTCGACGATCAGCGCGGTGTATCCCTTTGATGTCAGGTCGGCATAGGCCTTTTCGCCCACACGGCCGTAGCCGCAGACGATGACATGTTCCTTGAGGTTGTCGATGGTGCGTTCCAATTTCCTGGCTTTGAAGAGGTCCCGGTATTCCCCGGCCACGAAGTAAGTCGTGATCGCGGAAATGGTGTAGGCGAATGTACCGATGGAGAAAATGATGAGCAGCGAGGTGAACACCATCCCTTTGGGACTGAGTGCATGCACCTCCCTGAAGCCCACAGTGCTGACCGTGATCATGGTCATGTAGAAGGCCTCAATGAAGGTGTACCCCTCCAACAGCATGAAACCCACGCTTCCCACGACAATCACTGCCGCAACAACGACCAGCGAAAGCGCAATGCGGGAAAAGGACTTGAAGCGGTAAAACACTGCGGGAAATTAGCGGTTGGAAGCCAAAGCCGCAGCCATGGTTTCTTGAATGCGCTCAGCTTCGGCTCTGGCGGCTTCCGCAAAATCTTCTCCTGAGGAGGCATACATCAAGCTGCGCCCCACATTCACGAGCAATCCACCGGCCAAATCTTGGGCCCAGCCTGCCTCGCACACGGCCTCCAGCGACCCCCCTTGGGCACCGACTCCCGGCACCAAAAGGAAACGGTCTGGAGCCGCTGAACGGCAATCCGCGAGCAATTCCGGACGCGTGGCCCCCACCACGTACATGAGGCGCTCTGACCCTTTGTAAGTCCTACTGACTTCAAACACCCTCCGCCAGAGGGGCGTCCCTTGATCGGAACCGTGGAATTCAAAGTCTTCGGCCCCTGGATTCGAAGTCGCTGCTAGCAAAATGGCCCACTTGCCTTCAAAGGCCAGAAAGGGCTCAACGCTGTCTCGGCCCATATACGGAGCCACGGTCACAGCATCCGCACCCCACTGCTCAAAAGCGGCTTGGGCGTAACGCGTCGCGGTGTTTCCGATGTCTCCCCTCTTGGCATCGGCAATGCGCAGACAGCCCTCAGGAATCGCTCCCAAGGTCTCGCTCAAGACGCTCCAACCGTCGGACCCCATTGCCTCGTAGAAAGCCACATTGGGCTTGTAGGCAACCGCGAGGTCTGATGTGGCTTCGATGATGGCTTTGTTGAAGCGCAACACAGCTTCTGGCCCGGAGCCCAGATGACGGGGTATTCTGGATGGATCCGGATCGAGGCCTACACACAGAAAAGACGACTTCCTTCGAATCGCATCGACAAGTTGCTGTACATCCATGGGTAGCGAAGATATCGCGCAAGGCGCCGGTTCAAGCGTCCACTGAAAGGCCGGCTTGCTTGAGGCGTTCAGTGCGCTCCACATTGCGCAGGGCTTGCACGATCTCCCCCAACTCCCCAGACAACACGCGTTCCAAGGCATGGACGGTCAGTCCAATGCGGTGATCTGTGACCCTGCCCTGTGGATAATTGTAGGTCCGGATTTTGCCAGAACGGTCACCGGTTCCTACCTGGGACTTGCGCTCTGCTGCTTCGACTGCCCGGCGCTCGCGGTCTGCTGCCTCCCAAAGCCGGGTGCGCATCACGGCCAGTGCCTGCTCGTAATTTTGGTGTTGGGAACGTCCATCCTGGCATTCTACCACCACCCCCGTGGGCAAGTGGGTAATCCGCACCGCACTTTCAGTTTTGTTGACGTGCTGACCTCCAGCACCGCTGGCCCGAAAGGTGTCTTTGCGGATGTCTTTGGTATTCAGCTCAAAGTCCACCGCATCTGCCTCGGGCAAGATGGCGACGGTGGCGGCACTGGTGTGGATGCGTCCCTGCGACTCGGTCGCCGGCACCCGTTGCACGCGGTGCGTGCCGCTTTCATATTTGAGGAAACCAAAAACAGATTGGCCCGAAACCCGGGCGACAATTTCTTTGAAGCCTCCTGCTGTTCCCGGGTGAGAACCGATCAACTCCAATTTCCAACCGAGGCCTTCTGCGAAGCGCTGGTACATGCGAAAGACATCTCCAGCCCACAATGCGGCCTCATCTCCTCCAGTCCCTGCGCGCACTTCAATCACGCAGTCCCTCCCATCGCTGGGATCATCTGGCACCAAGGCTTCTTGCAGTTGCCGCCTGAGTTGCTGAAGCGACTGCGTCAGCTGGGCTGCCTCCTCGGATGCCATTTCACGCAGCTCGGGGTCTGCACTCTTTTGGTCAGCCTGGGCCTCCTTTAACGCAGCATCCCACTGCTTGTATTGCCTGACTTGCTCTACGATGGGCTCGAGCTGCTTAAAATCCCGAATGGCCGAGCGATAAGCGTCGGCGTCAGCTATCACTGAGGGATCGATGACTTTGAGAGAGAGCTCGCGGTAACGGTCCTCCAAGGCCAACAACTGCTCCAGCAGCCCTTCCATGTTAACGGTAAGTCTCTGTTGACTCCGTCCCTGAGATGGTCAATCGGGGACCACCTGGGGAGCGCGATTCAACCCGCCCCACGATGCGGGCATCGACTCCGTGGCGTGCTGCAATGTCCAGCACAACTTGGGCGTGATCCTGAGTGGTGTACACCTCCATGCGGTGGCCCATGTTGTATACCTGGTACATTTCCCGCCAAGATGTCCCACTGTGCTGCTGGATCAACCCGAACAATGCAGGGGTTGGAAAGAGGTTGTCTTTGACCACGTGCAGGTCTTCTGAAGCGAAGTGCAAGACCTTGGTCTGTCCGCCGCCGCTGCAGTGCACCAGTCCATGCAAAGGGTCCCTGCCTTCTTTGAACAGGTCGACCATGACCGGAGCATAGGTTCGGGTGGGCGACAGCACCAACTTCCCCGCGTCGACGGGAACGCCATCCACCGCATCGGTGACATCAAAAGGTCCCGTATACACGAGGTCTTCGGGGAGCCCTGGATCGAAGCATTCGGGATACTTTTCCCTCCAGCCCGGACCAAACAAATCATGCCGGGCGCTGGTCAATCCATTGCTGCCAGTGCCGCCGTTCCAAAAGTCTTCATAATGGGCTTGGCCATGACTGGAGAGTCCTACAATCACATCGCCTTCTTGGATGCGGGCATTGTCGATGACCTCATCGCGCCGCATGCGGCACACCACTGTAGAGTCCACAATGACCGTCCGCACCAAATCTCCAACGTCGGCCGTCTCTCCGCCTGTGCCGCGCACATCTAGCCCCAAACTGCGCCATTCTGCCATCAGCGCTTCCGTTCCTTGGATCAGGGTCGAAACCACATCGCCTGGAACGAGGCGCTTGTTGCGGCCAATGGTGGAACTCACCATGATGGGACCGGTGGCCCCTACGCAGAGGAGGTCGTCGATGTTCATTACAAGGGCGTCTTGAGCAATGCCCTTCCAAACGGACAGGTCTCCCGTTTCCTTCCAATAAATCCAAGCCAGCGCACTCTTGGTGCCCGCACCGTCGGCGTGCATCACAAGACAATGCTCTTCACTGCCAGTCAAGGCGTCCGGCACCACCTTACAAAAGGCTTTGGGGAACAGCCCCTTGTCCAATCCTGCAATGGCAGCGTGCACCTCTTCCTTACCGGAGGACACACCGCGCTGGGCATACCGTCCTTGCACGGACCCTTCCAATGTGGTTTCCGTCACTCCGGTACGAAGTCGAAGCTGGTGATGCGGAACACCGTCCGGCGGTTCATCTGGTGAGCGGCCTCGCGCTCCTCCTCTGTAGCGAGTGCTGCAATTTCAGCGTCGCTGATCAGTGGCATCTTTTCTCCGCGTCCAATGGGCTGCAAACGCTGGCGGTCAATGCCGCGCTCTGAGAGGTAGTTGACACAGGTTTCGGCACGCCGTTGGCTCAACTCATCGTTGGCCTTGTCACCGCCACGTGTGTCGGTGTGGGCTTCCAAGGAAATGACGAACGTGGCGTTGCGCTCGAGCAAATCCACCAGGTAGTCCAGCGAGTCCTTGGAGTTGACATCGGCACTGACCACCAAATCCGCCTTGGCGAATTCGTACTGTACCAATGGCATGGGGTAGTCCTCGTTGGTCACCACCTCTCTGAGCAAGTATTCCTTGATGAAATTGGTCGACTTGGACAATCCTACGGTGCTAAACTGGTCGCCTGCGCTGATGAAGCCCTCCTTGGAAATGTCCACAGAATAGGTGCTCTCTGCACCGATGCTCCAGCCTCCTTCTTCTGCACCACCTTCTGAATCGCTGTTCGCTGAGACGCTTTCGCCTTCGCTTCCGGTTACCGTTACGGAAGCACCTTCAATCGGCATGCCCGTGTCATAATCGTAGACATAAGCGACGTAATCGAATTCAAGTGGCGGCATGGCAAAGGAGAAGATGTCGTCCTTTCCCTTGCTCTCCGGACGGTCAGAAGAGATGTAGCCCTTCTCCTCCTTTGGGTGGTAAACCAATGCGAAATCGTCGCTGGCCGTGTTGATGGGGTACTCCATGAACTCAGGAGATTCGAAGGTCATGCCCTCGCCTTTCCAGACTGCCTTCATGATATCGAGTCCGCCCATTCCTCCAGGACGGTCAGAAGCGAAATAGAGGTCTCCGTTGTTGCGGATGTGTGGGAAATACTCGTCAGAGGAAGAGTTGACCCCTGCCCCCATGTTCTCAGCAGCTCCCCACTCTTCTGAGGACTCATTGAACTTCATGTACCACAAATCGCGGCCACCTTGTCCTCCTGGCATGTCACTGACAAACACGAGGTACATGTCGTCGGGACTCATGGTAGGCTGGCCCACTTGAGAGCTGTCATTCGTAGCGCGGTCCACAACGGCCATCTCCTCTGGAGCGCCCCACTTGGAACCTGTGCGCTGAGAAACATAGATGTCGCAGGGATAGTTGTTGTCTTTTTCGATCAAACAACGTGTGAAGTATAGGGTCTTGAACTTGGAGTCCAAGGTGACGCCTCCTTCGTTGCTGGGGCTGTTGATGGTATTGCCCAGTGGCTCAGGAATGCTCCATTTGCCCTTGCGGTCCACTTCTGCCATGAACAGGTCCATGTAGCTCTCTCCGGTGATGGGGTCTTCGCCGCTTCCTGCAGCGCTGCTGCGGCTGGAGGCGAAAATCACTTCTTCTCCGCGCTTGTCTGCAAAAGCCATCGCAAAGTCAAAGCTGGGGGAATTCACCATGACGAGGGGCTCAACGACAAAACGGCTGTCATTTACAATGAGGCTTTCGGCGGCCGCATTGCAAGACTCGATCATCGTATCGGCCAGGGAAGCGTCTCCACCAGAAGACTTGTACTTCTCGAATTGCTCAATGGCATCATCGAACTCTCCTTGGCCCATGAAGACCATGCCGTAATGCTTGAAAACATCGGGATTGTCGTCTGCCCACTTGAGGTCAATGGCACGCTTGTACCACTCCTCAGAAGCAGGCAGTGCCCTGCCCAACCGGTAGCACTCACCGATGCGGTAACAAACGCGGCCCTTTTCCTCAAGGTCCCCTTTCAGCTTCGCATAAGAAGCTTGGTAATCTTTGGCCGCTTCGAAGTATCCGCCGCGGTCAAAGGCCGCATCGGCATCGGCGGTGATGTCATTTTGAGCGACGCTTTGCAAGGCAAAGAGTGCAAAAATGGTAACGAGCGCGGGGCGCAGGGCATATGGATGCCCGGAGAGCAGGTTCAGCATTCCCAAATAGGTTTACGGGCGAATGTAAGAAGGCCCCGGAACTTCGCGTGTGCGAATCCGAGGCCTTCTTTATAAATCATTGTTGAATCAACGTGTAAAGAGCAGTTCGCGAAGCTTTGGGAAAGGCCAACGGCTGTCTTCGGTCAACTTCTCCAACTGGTCCACTTGTATGCGCACTTCGTCCATCAAAGGCCTGACAACGCTGGCATAACCTTGGGCTTTCTGATGCAGATCTTCAATGCTGTTGATCTTGGAACGCTCCGTACGCAAGGCCTCTATGCCCGTATAGGTAGCGGAAAGACCTGCTGACAACTCTTCGAGTATGCCCCTTTGTGCACGGGTCATGTTTTCGGCATCGGAATCACCATAGACATCCATAAAGCCTTGGATGTTGGCCAGGAGGTCTCCCTGGTAGTCCATTACGGCTGGCAGCACTTGATTGGTCACCATGTCGCCCAAGACGCGGGCTTCAATTTGCAACCTCATCACGTAGTTCTCGAGCTCCACTTCGGTTCGCGCCGCCACTTCCTCTGGAGAAAGCACACCCATGGACTCAAACAAATCCACGACTTCTTTGCGGTCCCAAACAGCCAGTGCGCTTGGCGTATCGAGCAAGTTGGACAGGCCGCGTTTGGTCGCCTCTTCCACCCACTCCTGACCGTAGCCGTTGCCTTCGAAGCGGATCGACTTGCTCTGCTTGATGAGGGCTTGGATCTCCTTGAGCAACGCTTCGTCCTTTTTGTCTCCGCCAGCAATGCGCTTGTCCACGGCAGCTTTGAACATGTTGAGCTGCTCGGCCACGATGGTATTGAGCACGGTCATGGGAACCGCGCAATTCGCGGTACTTCCCACAGCACGGAATTCAAACTTGTTGCCTGTGAATGCAAAAGGTGAGGTCCGGTTGCGGTCAGTATTGTCCAACAGCACCTCGGGGATGCGTCCGATCTCGAGCTTGACAGCCGTCTTTTCGTCCGGACTCATCTTTCCTGCGCTGACGTTTTTCTCAACGGCGTCGAGCAACTCGGTGAGCTTGGAGCCAATGAAGGCACTGATGATGGCGGGAGGCGCCTCGTTTGCTCCCAAGCGGTGGTCGTTTCCAGCACCAGCAATGGCCGCGCGCAACACGTCTGCGTGACGGTGGATGGCAGCGATTGTGTTGACGAAGAAGGTGAGGAAACGCAGGTTGGTCTTGGGATTGGTCCCAGGCTTGAGGAGGTTGACACCCGTGTTGGTGCTCAAGGACCAGTTGTTGTGCTTTCCTGAGCCGTTCAATCCCGCAAATGGCTTTTCATGCATCAAGCAGCGGAAATCATGGCGCAGCGCCACCCGCTCCAGCAGGTCCATCAACAGCAGGTTGTGGTCGTTGGCCAAGTTGGCCTCCTCGAATACCGGGGCCACTTCGAACTGATTGGGCGCCACCTCGTTGTGACGTGTGGTGACAGGTATGCCCAGTTTGTGGGCCTCGCATTCAAACTCCTGCATGAAGGACATCACGCGGGGCGGAATGCTGCCAAAGTAATTGTCGTCCAGCTGCTGGCCCTTCGCAGGGGCAGCACCAAGGAGGGCACGGCCGGTCTGGCTCAAGTCTGGACGGGCATTGTACAACGCCTTGTCTACGAGGAAGTACTCCTGCTCCCATCCCAAGGTGGCCACCACCTTGGTGACGTTCTTGTCGAAATACTGACACACTTCAGAAGCGGCCTTGTCCACTGCCGTGAGGGCTTTGAGCAGTGGCGCTTTGTTGTCGAGCGACTGTCCTGTGTATGCGATAAAGATGGTGGGAATGCACAGCGTCTCTCCGATCAAAAACGGAGGGCTGCTCGGATCCCACAGCGTGTATCCACGGGCTTCGAATGTGGAACGGATGCCGCCGTTCGGGAAGCTCGAGGCATCGGGCTCTTGCTGAACCAGAAGGCTGCCGTCGAACCGCTCAATGGCCCCTCCCCTGCCGTCGGGCTGGATAAAGCTGTCGTGCTTTTCGGCGGTGCTGCCGGTCAAGGGCTGGAACCAGTGGGTGTAGTGGGTGGCACCACGCGCCATGGCCCACTCTTTCAAAGCACTGGCCACTTGGTCGGCAATTTTGCGGTCAATGCGGGTTCCGTCCACCATGGCAGAAACCACATGTTCATAGGCTTCCTCTGTCAGGTACTCGCGCATGGCGCTGAGCGTAAAGGCCAAGTCTCCATAGTACTCGGAGATCTTGGAGGAAGGTGGATTCACCGGCTTCGGAGAGCGCTCGAGGACATCCTCGATGGCGGTAATGCGGAAAGTGGACATGTTGTTTTTGTCTGGGAG
>Ga0208971_1000121_pt1 | contig 55046 bp, 54 predicted proteins | sample AOAMet1_18_M0_10_2_FD_188229 | JGI IMG/M metagenome (GOLD analysis project Ga0208971, IMG submission 188229) | Ammonia-oxidizing marine microbial communities from Monterey Bay, California, USA - CAN11_18_M0_10 (SPAdes) | ecosystem: Environmental > Aquatic > Marine > Intertidal zone | place...
TGTTACTGCGCAATAAGTATTGGCAGAACAGTAAGGCGTTAAATCGAAAAACCCCGCAACTGGGTTGCGGGGTTTTTTTATAGGATTAAGTGGTTGCAACAATTTAGGTATTGGCCTTTTAAGGCAATTCTTGGGTTCCTAAGCGAGAACTTGGTTTTATAGGTTAGACCTTGAGCAGGGTCTGTAAGAAATTTTGGTAATGGACCATCACCTCTGTCGGCGCCTCCACCTGGGGGTAGTGGCCTATTTCAGGTAGCTCTGCGAGATAGTCCAGGCGACAGTTAAGCTCTTGATAGCGCGCCACCATATGTTTGCCTGAGACCGGATCCACCGAGCCATTAATTAATCCCAGGGGAATAGTCGATTGTTGCATGGCCGAAACCCAGCGCTCTCGATGCTCTAGGCGATCGCGGATATAGGTAATTAGATTATGGAAAATATGTTTGCCGTCATTATGATTAATCAGCCACCAAAAATTTTCTAGTTGTTCTTCCGAGGGTTTGCTCTGAGCGCCAAATACTGAACTAAAGTTGCGACAAAATTTTGCATAACCCGTGAATCTATTAAGTAGGCTGCCTATAGGGCTCAATAGAAGTTTTTGGGTTAACAGTGCGCGATGGGTTTCTGGAAATAAGCCGCCATTTAAAAAGCAACAGGACAGCCATTCTCCAACACCGCTGCCCTCAAGCTGACGAGATAAAAGTTCCTGGCCAACCGTATCCCCATAGTCATGGGTTAGCACATGGAACTGTTGCAACTGTTTGGCTTTCACCAATGCTTCAATCAGATCAGCCTGACCATGAATAGAATATTTGTGCTTGCTGGGTTTGTCAGAAAAGCCAAAACCGAGCATATCCACCGCGATCAGTCGGAAGTCTTTTGCCAGGAGGTGCCACATGGGCTGCCAGTCCCAGCTGGATGTGGGAAAGCCGTGAAGCAATATAATAGTCGGCAGTTCAAGCGCACTATCGATTGCATTTTGATCAGGGCTTTCATCAATAACAAATAGCGAGTAACCCAGTAATTCCACAAGTTCGCCACGTTCATGCCACTGCTCTGGCTCGCTATGAGTCGTCTGAGAAGTATCTTCATTTATCTGGTTCATACTGACTGTCTCCTACAAAAAAAATGCTTTAGACCACTGTTAGTCTGCACTATTTTTAAAAATAAAATCAGCCAAAATCCCAGACAGTTTTTCTGCCTTAGCCCACTGCAAGAAATGACCGCCGCCAATAGTTTCATGGGGCTGTCCCTTGGTACCTGGTACTTTTGCCAGCCAGGGTTTTTCAAAACCATTGGTGATAGGGTCATTGCCGGCGCCGACACATAAAAAGGGTTTTTCAAATTGTTCGAAAAATTCCCAGGCTTTTTTCTGCGCTTCCAGTGATCGGTCGGGCATTATAGGCACCTGAGTGGGCATGGCGCGCACTGCCATTTTATACTTTGGGCTGGGGAAAGGTGCTTCATAGATGGTCGATAGTTGAGTGCGAAATGGTGAGATTTTTCTCAAGCCAATGGCACCGATAAAGAGTTCCAGTGCCACAGCTAATGGAGAGCGCGTCTCCATCTGGGATGAGGAAATAATGCCTGCGGGAACATCTGGCGTCTGCCAGGTATACTTTTGCCAGTAGGCAAATAGTCTGGCACCATCGTGACGCTCGCCTCCTCCGCTATTCATTTTTTTCAGTTCTTTCATCATCGAAAATAGGGTCAATCTTTTTTTCGAATTTCTAAAGGCGACAATCTCTTCGACAACCTCTGGAGGCACATCGGGATTATAGGGTAAGCCTGTATTGCCAATCGCCACTCGAGCAAATCGGTCACCGTTGTCCGCAACCATGCGCAGACCGATTAAGCCGCCCCAGTCCTGACCGAAAAAAGTTAGGTTGGTAAAATCATTTTCTACTAACCATTGATTCATCCAATCCACCTGGCGCTGATAGCTGTAATCTTCTCGCGCCGCTGGCTTATCGGATTTGCCATAACCGGGCAGGTCTGGCGCAATTACACGAATCCCGGCTTTGACTAAATGGGGAATCATGCGTGCGTAGAGATAGCTCCACACGGGCTGGCCGTGCATACATAAAATAACCGGGCCATCTTTTGGTCCTTCATCTATATGGTGGATTCTAAGATCGCTGCCGTCATGGGTCTTGATTGTGGTGTAGTGTGGTTCGAAGGGATAGTCGGGAATATTATCAAAACAGTGGTCAGGGGTTCTTAGGATTTCCATCAGTTGCTCCGCACAGTTTAGTTGTTATTTTTGGTGAGTATAACGCAGGAAAAATATTATGACAGTAATGCTGCCAATAGGGTTTTCGACTGCAACGGTATTGGCGCGAGCGGTTGGTGTTAGTGATTGCTTTTGAGCCGCGGGCTTTGACTGCTGTCCAGTGGGTCACAACAAAGCTTGCATGCTGTTCAGATGGGGAATAATCTAAAGTCATTACATAATAAAATCGAAGCAAAAACAGCTGACTTTGATGTTCTCAATAACAGCTTTTATAACAGATTATAAAAAAGGTATATCAGATGACCGAAGCATGGATTATTGACGCCTGTCGCACTCCTCGTGGTATTGGCAAACCAGGCCGTGGTGCCCTTACTACTATTCATCCTCAGCGGCTGGGTTCTACTGTGCTCAAAGCACTGGCCGAGCGCAATAATGTCAACACAGCCGACGTCGCCGATGTGATATGGGGCTGCAATGTGCAGCGCGGTCAAAATGGCAATGATATGGGCCGCATGTCGGCTCTGGATGCGGGCTATGACATTACCTCTAGTGGTGTGACTCTGGACCGTTTTTGCGGCTCAGGCATTACCACGGTGAATATGGCGGCAGCATCGATTATGTCGGGTATGGAAGATCTGGTTGTGGCCGGTGGCTGCGAGATGATGTCTGGTTACGGTCTGCTCAGTGGCGATGTCTCGCCTTTTGTGGATTCCGGCAACGAGCATTTGCGCGAGATGTACGGTCAGTCCCATCAGGGTATCTGTGCCGATACTATCGCCACTATCGAGGATATTTCTCGTGAAGATTTGGATCGTTTGGCTGCAGTGAGCCAGGAACGCGCCGCCCACGCCATCGCCAATGGGCATTTCGATAAGAGTCTGGTGCCTGTGTATCACGACGATGGCACGCTGGCTTTGGATAAAGATGAATTTCCCCGTCCCAGCACTACTCTGGAGAGCCTTAGTCAGTTAAATCCTTCATTTGAGAAGCTGGCACAGATGCCTCTGGATGAAGCGGGTTCGACTTACGCTAAGTTGATGGCGGTGAAGTACCCGGATGTGGAGATCAAACATGTGCATCACGCCGGCAACTCCTCTGGCGTGGTGGACGGTGCGGCGGCGATTCTGCTCGCCTCTCCTGAATATGCGACCAAGCAGGGTTGGATGCCACGGGCTAAAGTTCTGGCCTTCTGTAATATGGGTGATTGCCCCTCATTGATGCTCAATGCGCCAGTGCCTGCGGCCAAGCGTGTGTTGGCGAAAGCGGGATTGGAGAAAGAGGATATTGATCTCTGGGAAATCAACGAAGCCTTTGCTGTGGTTGCGGAGAAGTTTATTCGCGATCTCGAACTCGACCGTGACACCGTTAATGTTAATGGCGGTGCTATGGCTCTGGGCCACCCGATCGGTGCAACTGGTGCAATGTTGATTGGCACTATGGTGGATGAGTTAGAGAGACGCCAACTGAAACGCGGCCTGATCACTATGTGTGCCGGCGGCGGGATGGCGCCAGCGATTATTGTTGAGCGAACCTAGGGGTCTAGCCATGACTGAAGCCCAGTCGCATACACCGGAAGATGTGGCCATCCTGCCACGCAATCGGCAGCATGATTTAGCTGCTGCCTTAAAGCGTGATTGGATGCGCAACGATGTCTTTGCCACGGCTTGGTTTAATGCCATGTCGATCACTTTTCCTCTGGGTGAGCAATTCTTTATTAATTCGGTGCGTCATTATCGCGATCGCATTACTGATCCTAAGCTGCAAGAAGAGATGCGCCAGTTTTTCAGTCAAGAGGCGGTGCATCTGCGGGAGCACAGGCGTTACAACGAAATACTCTGTGAGTTGCGCGGCTATGATCTGGAAAAACTCGAAGGCCCGCTGCGCCGGCGTATGGCATGGGTGAAAAAGAATGTACCGGCGCGGGAGCAGCTTGCTGGCACTGCGGCGGTGGAGCATCTAACCGCTGTGCTGGCGGAGAAGGCATTGGGTGATGCGGGTATTTTTGCTGATGCCGAGCCCGCTATGCGAGACCTTTGGCAGTGGCATTCGGTGGAAGAGATGGAGCATAAAGCGGTGGCCTTTGATGTCTATCGGGCCATCGGTGGCACTGAGAAAATGCGCCGCGCAGCGATGCGTCGCAGCACATTGTTTCTGACCTGGGATATTCTTCACGGTGTGCGTCATATATTGAAATGCGATGGCAAACTGTGGAGCCCGAAAATTTGGCTCTCAGGGGTACGTTTTTTATTTGGCCAGCAGGGCATTTTGCGTGGCACTTGGGCGCCTTATAAGGCGTTCTTTGATCAGGACTTTCATCCTTGGCAAGAGGATACCAGTGAACTGATTGCTCAGTGGGAATTGCAGCAGTAGTCGCTAAGTTCTGTGAAAAAGTCTTTAAAAGACGCAAAAAGACACAAAAAGACGCGATTAGACGTCAACGTTAGAAATTTGGTGTGGGGGTGAGTTTAATGATAGATTCTAATTTGAAAGGCAGAATGGCTCTGATATTGCTCGCGGCTGCAATGTCTATTCCTCTATCCTTGCCATCTTCTGCCGATAGCTATGAACCCGAGGCCCTAAAAAGCGGTCGCGTAGATCCCAGCCTGCATCTGCAGCAGGGCAGTGATCAGCTTGCCGCACAAAAAATCAATGACGTGATCTACAAGGCTACCGGCTTTGGTAATACCTTTATGGTGGTGACCAACGAAGGCAATGTCATTATTGATACCTCACTGCCGGCTATGGCGCCAAAGCATAAGCAGCTACTGACTGCGGTAAGTGACGAAGCAGTGCACTCGATTATTATTACCCATGGTCACGGCGATCACACCGGTGGCGTGGCCCTGTGGCGAGAGCCCAAGACCCAGGTGATTGCCCAGCAGAATATGGTTGAATTTCTCAACTATCAAAAGCGCTTGGGCAAACTGTTTATGCAGCGCAACAGCGCGCAGTTTGGTTTTGATTTGGTCACATCCCCGGCGTCGACAACCAGTCAGAGCGCTGGCGTCAATATGTTACCCAACACCCTATTCGATCGACGCCTCGACTTAACTCTGGGTGGTGAGCAGTTTGAGATTCTCCATACTCCCGCGGAAACCTACGATGCCCTGACCGTTTGGATGCCGGAATATAAAGCCGCTTTTGTCGGCGATCTGTTTTACCGTTCATTCCCAAATATTTACACCTTGCGGGGCACCAAGCCGCGCTGGGCGCTGGATTATATTGAATCGATTAATCGGGTACTGGCACTGCAACCGGAAATTCTGTTGCCCAGTCACGGCGAACCGATTCTCGGCAATAAGGCCATTCGCCGAGAGATGATTCGCTACCGCGATGCCATTCAATATGTCCATGACCAGACCGTGCAGGGCATGAACCAGGGCCGTGATGTGTTTAGTTTGATGCGCGAGATCAAACTCCCCGCCGAACTGGATGTGGGTGAGGCTTACGGCTGGGTTTCCTGGTCCGTGCGGGGTATTTATGAGGGCTATATGGGCTGGTTCGATGGTGATCCCGTAAATATGTATGCGCAATCGCCCCAGTCGATTTATGCCGACTTGGTGGAACTTGCCGGGGGTGCCGAGAACGTTGTGGCGCTGGCGAAAGAAACGCTAGATGGGGGAAATGCTGTTAAAGCACTGCTGCTAATCGAGGCGGCACTGGATGCGGAGCCAGATAATCGTGCGGTGCAGACTATGCGGTTGCAAATACTCATGGCTCTGCGTAAAGCTTCAGGCAACCTCAATGAGTCCGGTTGGCTCAACCATGGTATTAAACAAACTAAGCGCCAGATGGCACCTTGATCGGCCATTAGTGCCTTTACGTTATTTAAGAGAAATTAATATGAACCAATCAAAAGACTCTCAGTTAGACGCGTTTCAAGTAGATGCTGCGCCTGAGGATAGAACTGTTGCAGAGACTCCGGGCTTCGACACGCTAATTATCAATGCTAAAGTATTTAACAATGGCGAGGCCGCGGTGGTTGAAGATCTGGCCATTGCCGGAGGGCGCATTGTCGCCCGAGGTCAAAACCTCGATCAGGCTAGCGCCGCGAAGGTGATTGATGGCACCGGGCTGTGGTTGATGCCGGGTCTATTTGATATTCATACCCATTATGATTTGGAGCTCGAAGTGGCGCCGGGTCTGCCAGAGTCAACCCGTCATGGTACTACGTCGGTAGTAATCGCTAACTGCAGTTTGGGATTGGCCTTTGGCAATCAGCGCGATGGCACCAATGATCCGATTGTTAGCTGTTATGCACGAGTGGAAAATATCCCCAAGTCGGTGCTGCGCAGCTGTGCCGACAACTGTACCTGGGATAATCCAAAGGACTATTTAGATCATCTGGATACGCTTAAATTAGGTCCAAATGTGGCGGTGTTATTTCCTCACTCCATGTTGCGTATCGAGACTATGGGCTTTGATGCCAGTGTTAGCCGCGATCCCACGAGTGCCGAAATTGAAATCATGAAGGGCACATTGAGGGATGCTCTGGAGCAGGGCTATGTGGGTTTTTCCACGGATGCCTTGCCCTTTCACTATCTCGCCGCCCAGCCCCACTGCGATAAAACCATTCCCACTCAGTTTGCTAAGTATGGCGAGATCAAACAGTTGGCTCAGGTGGTGCGCGAGGTCGGCGCTGTATGGCAGGCAACGCCACCCAAAGACAGTGTGATTGGCACCTTAAAAACCTTTTTGCTGACCAGCGGGCGGCTCTACGGCACGCCGTTAAAAACCACCGTGGTGGCGGCACTGGATATTGCCAATAACTGGCGTATTTCCGGCCTGGCTAAACGCTTGGCAAGCATACTCAACTCTCGTTTGATTCGGGGTGACTTTCATATGCAGGCGCTGGGCGCACCGTTTAAAGTTTGGTCTGATGGCGCCGTAACGCCCCTTGCGGAAGAGATTCCGGAGCTGCGCCGCCTCAATGAAACCGATCTTGAAAACCGTGCTGAACGGCTCGCTATTCTCAATGATGCGGATTATGTCAAAGCGTTTAAAGCCATGTGGATGGAAGGCAAGCAGGGCTGGAATATGGCGCGCCTGAAGCGCAAAGTGAATCTTGAGGACTACGCCTTTAACCGCACGCTCGCCGATATGGATGTGGTGCGCTGCCCGCAACAGAACTGGCAGGGCATGACTTTTCAGGCGCTGTTTGAGCGTATTCTGGCGTTTAATAGTGATCAGCTTAACGAGACTATCAGCCAGAGTGAGCGGGATTTGCTGGAGACGGATTTTAATTGGATCGCCGATGAAGGCGACTTTATGTTGCAGATGCTGAGATGCTTTGACAATGACCTGAGCTGGAGCACAGTCACCGCCAACCGCGATATGAAAACCGTTCGCGAATTACTGATGCACCCGAATCTGTTACCCGGTTTTAATGATAGTGGCGCGCATCTGACCAATATGGCTTTCTATGATGTGAATCTGCGCAGTTTGCAATTGGCGGCTCAGGGTGGCGAAGCCGATGTCAGCTATATGGTTAAGCGCCTGACCAAAGATCCCGCTGACGTCTTTGGTGTCGAGGGCGGCACCATTGATCTGGGTGACGTGGCCGATCTGATTCTGATCGACCCGAAAAAGCTCGCCGAATACGATGGCGAGAGCAAAGTTGAGCGTATTTATCGCGAAGAGTTTAGCCACGAGCAGTTGGTTAACCGCTCGGATGATGTGGTCAATCTGGTGATGATTGGTGGCCACACTGCGTGGGAAAATAATGCGCTGGCCGATGATTTGGGTAAAACCACCATGGGTCGACTACTGCGTTCTGTGGCCACAGGGAAATAGCTTAGCGACAATGCCAGCGAGGCGCACAAGCTGATATTGAGATGGCTTGTGGTTGTGACGGTGGCCGCGTATTCTCTTAGCTTGCATCAACATCGGCATTAAATATAGCTTGAATGGAAAATAGCGTGGCTAACAGAACTGACTCTGAATATCTAAGTACCCTCGAGCGTGGCCTGCGGGTGATGCGCTCATTTAGCGCGCAGCGTTCTGAAATGACGATTTCGCAAGTTGCTGTGGAAACTGATCTCAATCCTGCCGTAGTTCGGCGCTGTTTAAATACCCTGGAACAACTCGGTTATATTGCCAAGCGCGATAATTTATTTTCGCTAACCGCTGAAGTGCTCACCTTTGGCACGCACTATGTCGAGTCCGCGCACCTCGAAACTTCCGTGCGGCCGCACTTGCAGCGGGTTCGCGATGTTATGGGTGACAGTTCGTCGATGGCTCTTTTATCTGCAACGAATCCTAGCCCTCTACAACGAGTCTAGCCCCTAAGACTCTCTCTACACCCCATTAGTCAATCACAGGGATAAATTTGCTATCATCCGCGCCGCGGTCGTCTGACGAAATAGTGCCCTTGCGGATGGTTTAGGCAAAACTGCAATGGAATGCCAAAGCCGCCCAGTGTTTGCAGCGAAATAGCCGCTAAATGGTGCGATAAACCTTATCTGAGTCGATTAGTCCTATTGTTTAGTTACTCTGCCGTATTCTGCTAGCAGCACGTAATTTAAAAGGCGACCATTGATACTAATAAAAACAATGAATTTTTTGGGGAACTAACCATTGAACGCTACGATTAACCTGTTGAAGATATTTAAGCAGCCCATTCTTATTGGTCTGACATCAGTCATCCTTGCCGCCTGTGGCGGTGGAGGCGGGAGTGGTTCCACACCAGCCCCAACGCCAAATCCAACGCCAAATCCAACGCCAAATCCAACGCCAGCGGATACAACTGCGCCGGTGATCTCCATATCAGGTGCTCAGGCCTTAATGATTGAGCAGGGGACTGCCTACTCCGATGCTGGCGCAACTGCCACCGATGATGTGGATGGTGCTGTCACTGTCTCCACTACGGGATCTGTGATCAGCAGTAGCGCTGGCGAATATACCCTGACCTACAGCGCAACCGATGCGGCTGGCAACACTGCCACGGAGACTCGAGTTGTAACAGTGACTGCAGTCGCCACTGTGGATACGTTGGTTGTATTTGATCAGGGTGTTGTAGGTTCGACCTGGGATCTCGGTCTAAATGGCTATGACCAGGAGAAAGATTATGCCGAATGTAGTGATGATGGTGGTGCCGCTTGCCCCAATATCAGCTGGGACTTGGTTACCGATCTCGATCGCGGCACTGTGCTGCAAATCAGCCACTCCTCTGCCGGAAAAGTTGCTGCGGTCTATGCCAAGACCTCGGTTCCCTACAATGCCGCTGCCTATGCCGGTGGCAATATAATCTTTGACGTAAAAATAGTCAGTGGTGATAGCGCCCTTTCAATGAAAGTAGACTGCATCTTCCCCTGCTCTTCTGGCAACTACGGTCTTAACTCCATAGATAGTGCTGATTGGCAGACCCTAACTGTGCCAGTGAATGACTTGGTCGGTCAGGATCTCAACCTAGCAACCATCGATACAGGTATTGTTATCTGGGCCTCCGCTTACACCAATAGCGTCTTCCAACTCGATAATGTGCGCTGGGAAGCTGCGCCAGGTGGCCCCACTACGGATCCCGGCACTGGTCCAATCAATGATAACTGGGTTAATCCCAACTTTACTGGATACACCACGCCGACTAGTTACTCCGGTTATAGTCTGTTGTGGTCCGATGAGTTCTCGGGCAGCACATTGAACACAACGGAATGGAACTATGATATTGGCACTGGTGATAACGGCTGGGGCAATGACGAAGAGCAGTACTACCGCAGAGAAAATGCCTCCCTTCAAGAGGGTCTATTAATTATTGAAGCCAGAGAGGAGAACTTCGGTAATCGCAGTTATACCTCCTCGAGAATTAAGACCCAGGGCAAATTTAACTTTAAATATGGTCGAGTAGATATTCGTGCAGCCATGCCAAAAGGCAAGGGTATGTGGCCTGCGCTGTGGATGTTAGGCGAAAACATTACCTCGATTGGCTGGCCCTACAGCGGCGAAATTGACATTATGGAAATGGTCGGTGGCAGCGGTTTAGAGAATCGCACAGTGGGTACTGCGCACTGGAATAGCGGTGGCACCTATCAGGCTGATGGTGTCACCAAACTACCTTATTCACCCGCGTCTTTTGGCAATACCAAAACATTGAGCGGCGGTGAAACCTTGGCCAATGCATTTCATGTATTCAGTCTAGTTTGGACATCTAGCCGACTGACTTGGTACATCGATGATGTTCAGTACCACACAATGGCAATTAACAGCGGTGCCGAGCTGTCCGCCTTTCAGAAAGAATTCTTCCTGATCTTCAATGTTGCAGTGGGTGGCAGATGGCCCGGTTCGCCCAATTCGAACACTACTTTCCCACAGCGTATGTTGGTTGACTACGTTCGAGTGTTCCAGGAAAACTAAAACCCAACTGCTGTCTGACCCAAAGCTCTAGCGCGTTTTTACGGAAACGCGTTATAGCTGCGTGGCCCTATGTTTGATATCCTCAACAGAATCAGAAGGATAATAAAAAGCCCCCAATAATAAAAACTGTAAAGAGGAGCAGGTCATGGGAATTAAGGCTGTGGTATCCATATTGACCCTGGTATCACTGGGTTTCACATCGTATCTCGCGATAGCTAATCAGACCCCAGCGTCTAAGCCCCCACCAATACCTCAGGTGCCCCTTGTGTCAGAGCAGCCTATGCAGGGGGTCCCCCCGGCGCGCAACTCACAGGTCACCATGCATAATTTCCGTGACTACCCGCTGAATCAATGGGCCTTTCAAAACATCGGTGCGCCACTCAATACTGTAGTGATCCCTCGTCAGGGCAATATTGCTGACCTGCCGGGCCCATCCCAATCCCAGCTCGGCGATAAACTCTTCACCACCGCAACGGGGCAGCAGCAGTCCTTTGACCAGATATTCGAGAGCAACTATGGCGATGGTGTCGCGATAATTAAAGGCGGCCAATTGCTCCACGAACGCTATTTCCACAGCTTTAATGCCCATGCTCAACATATCTGGTTCTCCATGAGCAAATCCCTCGCCAGCAGTGCCTTTGGTCTGCTTGTGGAAAAGGGCGTGGTGAAGCTCGATAAATCACCTGCGGACTATATTCCGGAACTTAAAGGCAGTGGTTTTGAGCGGGTCACCATCCAGCAGCTGCTGGACCACGCCACCTCGTTAGATTTCAAAGAAACCTACACCGATATGACCTCGGATTTTGCGCTCTATTATGTACCGGCTCTAAATATGGGTTGGCTCCCTGGCGCTCGTGATGTGCAGCCGAATAATAGCGAGATTTACGGCGTGCATGATTTTCTCAGTCGCTTTATCAAGCCGGATCCCAAGCGCCAGCCCGGCGACAACTTTGACTACAACTCGAGCAATGCGGATGTGCTTGGCTGGTTGATTGCACGACTCAGCGGGCAGCCATTTCAAGACTTTATTCAGCAAAATATCTGGGCCAAACTCGGTGCTGAACACGATGCCACTATAGCTGTAGATAGAGCCTATATGCCGGCAGTTACCGGCGGCATGAACAGCACATTAAGAGACGCTGCGCGCTTCGGTATGATGATCCGCGACTCGGGCAAATTTAATGGCCAGCAGATTATTCCCAGCAAATGGGTCGATGCCACTCTGGATGTCAGTGACCAGCTAAAAGCCAATATGGCTGCCAACAGCAATTACAAAGAAGAAACCTGGTCTGCCTATCACAATATGTGGTGGATTCTTGACGCCAGCATCGGCGAGTTTGCCGCCGTGGGTATTCATGGGCAGGTGATTTATATCAACCGCAAGGCCGACACGGTGATGACCTGGTTCTCCAGTCAACCGGTGGCGGGGGCGGCGCGGAATGAGAGCTTTAGGGCCAAGCTTAAAGCGGCGCGGGAGATGGCTGAGGAGCTTTACTGAGTAGCTCAAGACAAGGCTTCATAACAACGCTCAATAACAGCCTAGTGGCACCGCTACTAGGCTGTCTCTGGGGCTGCCACTTCTTTATCTGGCCCACGCAGCAGCAAGACCATGGGTAACATGGCCAGCACTACCCACATCATCAGCTTGAAGTCATTCAGATAGGCAATGGTCGAGGCCTGTCGATTGATTTCCATATCCAATAACATCAGCCCCGCAATCGCTTCGCTCTGGAACACCTGAGGCAACTGCTCCAGTCCCATACTGGTGACATAGGGGGTGATATTTTCAGCTAAGTATGAATGTTGAGTTTGCACTCCGCGGGCAAACAATACAAAGGCCACCGAGACCCCAATACTGCTGCCGAAATTGCGCACCAAACTAAACAGTCCCGCGGCTTCAGCGCGGTGTTTTGGCTCTAGGGTGAGATAAGCAAGGGTGCTCAGGGGTACAAATACAAACCCGAGGCCGAAGCCCTGCATAAAGCCGGTGCTAATAATTATATTGGCCGGTACAAAGGTATCGAACTCGACCATTAGCGATAGGGAGTAGGCGGTAAACAGCAGACCAAAGAAAACCAGTGCCCGGGGATCAAAACGGTCGCCAAACTTACCCAGCAGAAACATCGACAGCATTGTGCCAAAGCCCCGGGGTGCCAGAATGGTACCCACATCGAATACCGGGTAACCCATAATATTCTGCAGATAATTGGGCAGCAGGGCCATGGTGGCGAGCAGAATCAGGCCGATAAAAAACATAAATGCGAGGGCAGTGGTGAAGTTGCGATCGCGGAGAATTGCCGGGGTTAAAAAGGGATTCTTGGCGGTGCGGGTGTGCACCACATAGACCCAGAGTGCCGACAGCACCACCGCGCAGTAGAACTGAATCTCCAGAGAGTCGAGCCAGTCGAGATGATGGCCGCGATCGAGAATCAACTGGATTCCGGCGATAAATAGCGCCAGGGCAAAAAAGCCCAAGCCATCAAAGGGCCGCTCTTCGCGCTCGGTTTCTGGCATGAGTTTGAGAATAATAAATAGCACCACCACGCCGAAGGGCAGGTTGATATAGAACACCCAGCGCCAGGAATAATACTCAGTGAGAAAGCCTCCCAAGGTGGGTCCCAAAATAGGCCCGATCATAATACTCACCGCCCACATCGCCATAGCCTTGCCGTGGTCTTCTTTGGGGTTTATATCGAGCATAATCGCTTGAGATAGCGGTACCAGCGCAGCGCCAAACAGACCCTGCAGAATACGAGAGACAATCATCTCATTAAGTGAGTTGGCTGCGCCACAGAGCAGTGAGGTTAGGGTAAAACCGGCGATGGAAATAACAAAAACGTTTTTGCGCCCGTAACGCCCGGACAGCCAGCCTACAGGCAGAGTCATAATCGCCGACGCCACTATATAAGAGGTCAGCACCCAGGCCAGTTGGTCCTGAGTGGCGGATAAGCTGCCCTGCATATGGGGCAGGGCCACATTGGCAATGGTGGTGTCGAGCATCTGCATAATGGCAGCCAACATCACTGCCAAGGTCACCGCGGATTTAGCCCGTGGCGTCAGCTCAATTTGAACTGACATGGGCAACCTCGAAGATAATAGATCCCTTGATCATTAGTTGGCCCAGGGCAGCTTGCGGCTGTGGCCGGTATCCACTTTTACCAATGCACTCATACCTGCCGTCAGAGCAACTACTGACGCGTCTTTAGATAATGGGCGGCCTGCTGGGTCAATGGCTAGGTGAACTGTAATACGCTGCACCACTTTGACCCAATTGCCAGTGCTATTCTGCGCTGGTAGCAGAGAGAACTCCGAGCCGGTGCCCGGCGTAATGCTGGCAACACGGCCCTGCCACTGCTGATCCGGATAGGAGTCCACCTCAATCGTGGCCGGCTGGCCAACCTGCAGGTGGGTCAGATCGGTCTCTTTAAAGTTTGCTTCAACCCAAATATGACTGTCATCCACTAGGCTAAATAGCGGCGCACCCGCGATAATATATTCCCCTTTATGGATTGAGAAGTTTGCCACCACACCGGAGGAAGGGGCGACTGTTCGCACGTGACTGAGGTCTAAATTGGCCTTGTCGCGCTCCGCCAGAGCTAGCAAATAACTGGGGTGTTGCTGCATGGGCAAATTAATATCAATCAGCCGTGCCTTGACCACCTGCAATGCCCGGGTGGTCACCTGCATCTCATTGATGGCATCGAGATAGAGATACTCCGCCTGATCCACTTCAGCAGCGGAGACGGTCTTGCGTGCCAACAGGCTATTTAAGCGATTGAACTCGCGCAGATAAAAGTCCCGCTGAGTTTTACTTTTCTCTAGATCCGCGAGTTTATTTAAGTAGTCCGCTTTAAGACTTTCAACATCGCCACCCACTCTAATCAGATTCGCCTCAGCCTTGGCCAGAGCAATTTGGTAGGGTTGGTCATCGACACGAAACAGCAGTTGCCCAGCCTCCACCCGGCCGTTATCGGCAACTGCCACCTCGACTACTTTGCCGGAAATTTCACTGGCAATAGACATCATGCCAGCCTTTAAATAGGCATTATCGGTCTCCATATAGCGACCACCGATTACATAGAAATAGGCTGCGATTGCGGCTATAACCAGTGGCCCCGCGAGAAGCGTCACTTTGCGTTTAAGGTTGTCTGACAAGCTTGATATCCCTATTTTAGTTATTTTTATTGGGTGCCGGCTCGAGGGCCTGCTTATTATTAATCAGTACTCTGTTCTCTGAGATTGGCGCGCATGCGCCGCAATAGATCCGCAAGCTGCTGCTCTTCAGCGGCAGAGATCCCCTTTAGTGCAGAGCTACGCACTTGCTTTGCCACCAGTTTAATTTTCTCCATCAGCGGCTCAACCTTATCGGTGAGAAATACCCGTTTGGCGCGGCGGTCTTGAGGATCTTGACGGCGTTCAACCAACTCGGCCCGTTCCAGCCTATCCACCAGGCCAGTCATAGTAATTGCGGTGACGCCAATAATATCTGCCAGGCGTTTTTGCTGCGCGCCATTTTCCCGTGACAGCAGCACTAAAACCGACCACTGAGAGCGGGTTAGATTGTATTCATGGGCGCGACGCTCAAAGTTCCAGCGCATCATGCGGGCTACGTCATGGATAATAAAACCCAGAGCTTCGTTGTTAGGATTGTCGGTATTGCTCATAGAGATACAGTGTTAGGATGTCGAGAGTTGGCTTATTATAAGTATGCTAACTAAATACGGCAATTGGTTAAATGAAAAATAAGCTTATGCCTGTAGGGTAAATCGGCTAAACGCGGTAAGCTAAAGCAACGCTATTTGATCAAAATCTATAACAACTAAAACAAGTGAGCCGAAATACAATGAGCCAGACCAATGTCTTTGGAGAAGCAATCGAAGAGTGCTGCAGCAACCCCATAACCGGGTACTTTCGCGATGGGTTTTGCCGTACGGATAAATATGACCGCGGCTCCCACACCGTCTGTGCGCAAATTACTGATGAGTTTTTAGACTTCTCCAAGTCTCGAGGCAACGACCTGTCGACACCGCGGCCAGAGTTTGAATTTCCCGGCCTGGTCGCCGGACAGTCATGGTGTCTCTGTGCCTCGCGCTGGTTAGAAGCCTATGAGAGCGGCTGTGCACCTAAAGTTTATCTGCGCCGCAGCAACAGCATGGCCCTTGAGATTGTGCCCCTGGCAGCACTTAAAGAGTGCGCTGCTGATTTAAACTAAAATAAGAAACCATCACAGAGGCTGGAACTACTATGAGCTTTTACGATAAATATATTCTGCCGTCCTTCCTCAACTGCGCCTGTGGCGCCAAACCGATTCTCTATCAGCGCGGCAAAGTGGTGCCTCTGGCAGAGGGTCTAGTGCTCGAAGTGGGCATTGGTTCGGGTCTCAATATTCCCTTTTATATGGCCGACAAGGTCAGCAAAGTGATCGGCCTCGATCCCTCTCCAGAGCTCAATGAGATGGCCGAGAAAGTGGTGGTTAAGACTGCTGCAGAAAATGGTTTAGATGTGGAAATTATTCTTGGTAGCGCTGAAGAGATGCCTTTCCCTGATGATTATTTTGATAGCGTAGTAATTACTTACACTCTCTGCACTATTCCCAATGCTGAGGCAGCCAATCGCGAGATACAGCGTGTACTAAAATCGGGCGGCAAGCTTATTTTCTGTGAGCACGGGCTGGCACCAGATGCTGGCGTGGCCAAATGGCAGGGTCGCATCGACCCTTTCTGGGGCAAAATTGCCGGGGGCTGTCACCTCAACCGCGATATTCCCGAGTTGATTAAAAGTGCCGGTTTTCGCTTTGAAAATCTTGAGCAGATGTATCTGCCGAGCACCCCGAAGTTTGCCGGTTATAACTATTGGGGTGTGGCGGTTATCGGTGAGGGCTAATGGTGCCTGAGGCTATTCTTCTAATTTAATCAGCCCGACTATCAGGGCCTTTTTAATCGCGGCATAGTTGGTTCTGACCCCTAGTATTTTCCTGACGGTTTCCAGATGTTTGTTTGCGGTGACCACACTGATACATAATTTGTGGGCTAGACACTGGATATTTAAATCATTGTTGGCCAAGTTATGCAGGACTCGCAGGGGGGCGGGATTGAGTTTGTAGACATCTTTTGATGGGTGGCGTTTAAGGCCCACATCTACTGCAAACCGCTGTATCACAATCATATCAATGGCAGTCAAAATCAAATGCAGTGATGTGATCGACTCTTTAATCCGCTCTCGGAATGCAGTCGGATCATCCCCTCGATGCATCAACTGCAATATCACCTTGCCACTCTCGTCAAAGGAATCCGCGGGCAGGTTGCAGAAGTCATAAAAGCCTTTGGATTTGCTGATTTTATAGTTGTCGGTAATCGGCTGAATCTCATTAAAGGCCGCAGCAGCTGGATTCATAAAGTCGCCCACTCGCTCTTGAAAAAGACCCGGCTTGGCTTGATCAGAAAAAGGACCAGTGGCTCTGTGGAAGCGGAGTCCATCATCAAGCCAGCCCTGCAACATAGCCTTGGGGAGAGTCGTCAGTACTAGGCTATCCGCGTCGGCATGTTTATTGATGTGCAAAAATGAGAACTCATAAAAGCCAAGCTGGTTAAGGGCGCGAAAAGCCCGCAGCTTAAAATCATTAAAGTCCTTGGCCAGTGAAAGCTCAGCGAAGTAGCTCAACTTTGGGGCTGGCGCTTCTTCTAGGGGATCTGTCCACCAACTATGACGTTTGGCAAGTTCCTTGCGATTGTATTGATTAAATGAGGTTGTTTGAGATGAATCAGAGCTATCCCTACTCTGGCTGTGTTTCTGTGCAGGCGGATCTATGTGCATATGAATTCTCCTTAATTCAATCGACTAATGCAGCGACCTTCACTAGCCAATACGGATTGATGCTCAGCAACCTTACCTGTTTCGAGAGAATACTTATTAGTTTGCCAACTTAGATGTTACATTATGACTCCACGGCAAAAGCCCAGTGAGCCTGAAAGCTTGGGGGGCTAAAATCTTGCACTACGTGGCGCTCTTAAAAGCCGAATAAAAACAATAATAATCGAGGCACTCAATGAACGATCCGTCTGTTAACCAACAGGACAACGAAAATACGGCTACGCCGGTATCTAATGGCTATCGCCGCTACGTGTTAGTGCTGCTAACACTGGTATATGCGCTTAATTTTATCGATCGACAGATTCTGGTGATTCTTCAGGAGTCGATCAAGGTTGATATGGACCTCTCTGATTCTCAGCTCGGTCTGTTGACAGGTTTCGCTTTTGCGATCTTCTACGTCAGTGTCGGTATACCCATTGCACGCTGGGCGGATGTGGGCAATCGCCGCAATATAGTCTCTCTGGCGGTGGCTGTTTGGAGTGGCATGACGGCACTCTCAGGCTTTACACAGAATTTCTGGCAGCTATTGATGGCGCGAATCGGCGTTGGTGTTGGTGAGGCCGGTGGCAGCCCACCATCTCACTCGATGATTTCTGATTATTACCCGGTTGAGCAGCGCGGCAGTGCTCTGTCGTTTTACTCTACTGGTGTCTATTTGGGCATTCTGTTTGGCTTTCTGATCGGCGGCTGGATCAACAGTGAGTTCGGTTGGCGGGTGGCGTTTTTTGTTGTCGGCGTGCCGGGCTTTTTGGTGGCTCTGTTAGTTCGCCTGACTATTCGCGAGCCTGTGCGTGGCGGTCTTGAGGGGCGCGCTTTGGAAGTGCCGGCGACTTTTGGCGAAACCCTGCGCACCCTGAGAGGTTTTGGTTCGTTCAAACTGTTTGCGATTGGCGCTGGCCTAAATGCTTTTAGCAGCTATGGCATCGGCAACTTTACGCCATCATTTTTGATTCGCTCTCACGGTTTCAGTAGCCTTGAAGTAGGTACCAGCCTGGCATTGATTACCGGTATTGGCGGCGCATTGGGCACCTATATGGGCGGTGTGTTGGCAGATCGCTTTGGCGCCAATGATAAGCGCTGGTATCTGTGGATTGCCGCAATCCCCGGTGCCCTTAGCGTGCCGCTGATGTTTACCGCGGTATTTATTGGCGATCCTCAATGGGCATTGGGCTTCCTGTTTTTTGCCACCATGTTGGGTGCCTTTTATCTCGGGCCAACCATTGCTATATCCCACACTATGGTAAGCCCGAGCATGCGTGCTATGGCTTCGGCGATTCTGTTCTTTATTCTCAACCTTATCGGTTTGGGTTTAGGGCCACTGGTTGTGGGTATGCTCAGTGACTTGCTGGCTCCGACCTACGGTTCTGAGTCATTGCGTTACGCCTTGGGTATGGTGTCGTTTGTCAATTTGATCTCGGCGACGTTCTTTGTTCTGGCTGCACGAAAACTGCTGGCGGATCTGAAGTAAGTGATGAATTTTATCCGCAGCAAGCCGTTTTTTGCTGTTCTGTTGGTGGTGTTTATCGCTATCTACAGTGCCGGTAGGGATCCTCACCCGCTGCCTGATTTTAGTGTCTACAGCGATGTAAAACAGAAGAAGACGGCGTTCTTTGACTATATGTTGCCACTGGTGCTGGCGGGTAATCAGTCGATCGCCGAGCAGCGCGCAGCACTTGAGGAGATGGCAGATCAGGTCAATGATCTGTCATTTTTTCAGCGCCGCACGTTGCTGCAGTTGGCTGATCGCTACGGCGTTGAATCAAAGCCTGTGGAACTAACGGCTTTAGACCATCAACCAATAATTGATCAGCTGCTACTGCGCGTTGCGCCGCTGCCGCCCTCTCTGGTTCTCTCTCAGGCGGCCATAGAGTCGGCGTGGGGCACTTCCCGTTTTGCCCGTCAGGGTAATAATTTATTTGGTCAGTGGTGCTATCAAAAGGGTTGTGGCCTGGTGCCTCTGCGCCGCTCGGCAGACAGCAAGCATGAAGTGGCTAAGTTTGATACCGTAGCCGCTGCTGTCGAAGCCTATCTACACAACCTCAATACTCATCGCGCCTACCGTGATCTGCGTCTGCTGCGCGCCGAGCTGAGCACCTCCGCAAGCGCTGCCAGCGGTCACCAGCTGGCACAGACGTTGCTATATTACTCGGAGCTGCGGCAGACCTATGTAGACGAGGTGCAGGCGGTTATCAGAATTAATAATTTGCATGGCTACGATCGCCTCTAAGCAGTGGCCACAATAGTGAGCACATAAAAATGAAAAAATTTTTTACTCTTTTAGTTCTCGCCTCTTTTCTCAGCCTTGGTCTGTTTTTTGTGTTTGCTCCAGGGATTGTCGATAAAGGGCAAAATATTGTGGTTGAGCATCAACCCTATGCTATTTCACCGCAGGCAGCCGAGCTGCACAGTAGCTTGATGATTGGCGACTGGCACGGGGACAGTCTGTTGTGGATGCGTAATCTCAGTGAGCGGTACGACTATGGCCATCTGGATTTTCCACGCATGCAGCAGGGTAATCTGGGGCTGCAGATGTTTACTACAGTGACCAAATCTCCCAGCGGCCTAAATTACGAACTCAATCAGGCCGATGCCCGAGACGATATAACTCTGTTGGCAATGGCTCAGCGCTGGCCCACGGCAACCTGGACGAGCCTGACTGAGCGCGCCTTATTCCAAGCGGAAAAACTGTATAAGTTGGCTGCTCGGGACCCCGATAATCTAATGTTGATTCGGTCGCGCATGGAGCTGGCTGATTTTCTAGAGCGTCGCCAGAGCAATCCCACGTTGATTGGTGGGCTGCTGGGTACTGAGGGTTCCCATGCGCTGGATGGCGATCTGGAGAATATTCAACGGCTGTTTAATAACGGTTTTCGGATGATGAGTCTGCAGCATTTCTTTGATAACAAACTCGGTGGTTCACTGCATGGCACCAGCGGTGGAGGGCTGACCCAGTTTGGTCGTGATGCAGTGGCTGAGATGCTGGCTCTGGGCATTATGCTGGATGTCTCACACTCCTCAGAGCAGGTAGTGGTGGACACTTTGGCAATCACCGATAAACCGCTAATTGTCAGCCACACCGGTTTTCAGGGTCACTGCGAGTCACCGCGCAATATTAGCGATAAGCTAATGCAGCAGATTGCCGCTGCAGGTGGATTGATCGCTGTAGGGTTTTGGGAAGGAGCGATCTGCGGCAATAGTCCCGCGACTGTCGCCGAGGCGATTGTCTATGGCATAGGTCTAGTGGGTGAGGATCATATTGCTCTGGGATCCGATTTTGACGGCTCAGTGACCACTTCTTTTGATGGCAGTGAACTAGCAGCCATCACTGAGGCGCTGCTGCAGGCCAATCTTAGCGAGCAGCAAATCCGCAAGGTGATGGGTGATAATATGCTCCTATACCTGCAAACCTATCTGCCCTGAATTCAGACTAATTTACACTCATGGGGCTAAGGCTGCACCGGCCCCAGATCCATATCTAACAAATACTCTGCCACTGCCAGTTGAGTCTCGGCATCGAGATAATTCTGTGCCGGCATCTCAGGATACTCGGGACGCACTTTAAACGGTGCATTGATATAACTGACAATACCCTCCGCATTACCCGCATACATCGCCTGAATATCTCTTGTGGAAGGACCAATCAATACATCGTCATAGGCGTGACAGCCAGCGCAGATGCCCATATAAGCTATTTCACCGCGCTCTGCTGACTCTATAACCCTTGGCTTGGCACCGTCGGCTAAGAGGTAGCTATGGGTGCTGTCGGTATTGGTAAAGTCACATTCGGCAAAGTCACCGAGACCGACATGGTGATAGCGGTGGCGATTGATGATGCAGCTGTCCTGGCTGGGGCCGATCTGAAAGATATCAATATCCCCGGTGTGCAGTTCGGTAAGGGCAAAGGCGCGCACCTCATCGATCGTGTCATAGCCATTGTTGTGCATCACATTGTCGAGAATCATTACCCGGTCTGCATTGGGATCCACATCGGGGTCAAGGGTTAGACCCGGGGCATTGCCGTGGTCATTGATCAGGATGCCGGCGACTTTGTGGTTAACAATAATATTGCCTTCGATAATGACATCATCTGCCGCCATCACCAGAATGCCGGTACCCGAGGGAATGCCGGCCACGGTGGAACCCGGCGCGGCAAAGTTGACGATATTATTGTCGAGAATAAAGTTGTTGCGAATAATCACATCGAAGGTGGTTTTGATCGGCAGGCCGGGGGTGATAAACGCAAGGATACCGCCGCTATTATTGTGAGTGTAATTATTTTCGACAATCGCGTGGCGGCTGTTTTCGATTTCGATACCCGCAACGCTGTCGAAGACTTCATTGTGGGCAACATGGATATTGTCACTCATACCCACATAGATCGCCGCATCAGCAATACCTGAAACAATATTGTGCTCAATAACCCCGTTGACCCCGAGCTGAGGAAAAATCCCATAGATACCGGTGTCGATAATTATATTGTTGCGAATCTCAAAATTATTGCCCGCCTGGCTCATAATGCCATTGCCTTTGTAGCGGGTAATTTTAAAGTTGGCGATAAGGATATTATTGCCGGAGTAGAGAATGGCATCGTTGAGCTTGCCGAGACCATCCAGTGTCGCGCGCTCTCCGGCTTTAATCACACCCACCAGATGAATATCGTCTTTGTCGATATAGACAGTTTCCGAATAGATGCCGGGCATTACCTGAATAGTGTCCCCGGGCTGAGCAGCTTCCACCGCCGCCTGAATCGAGTCGCCGGGATTAACGGTGATGGTTTCGCCGATCGCGGTGCGCTCTGGCAGTGCCGTGTTAATTCTGTCGGCATCACCACCGCCACTATAGCTTGCACCGCCGATACTGCTGGTAATCTGCGGTGTACTGTCGCTGTTTTGCCCCAATTGCCAGCCGCCAACAAAGGCGACCAGAGCAATAACAAGGCCGAGTGTTTTAGCTTTTGTCATGGTTATTCTCACTTATGCTTTTGTTACTAATGATTTTTTCGCTAATTTTTTGTTCACTTAAAATATGCAGTCCCGATGGCACTGACTTTGGCGTTCTGGGCAGCAGACTGCTGTCGCTAAGGGTGCCCATAAAGTCCACTAAACGATCAAGCTCATAGGCGGTTAAATTGGGTTCGGAGATATGCCAGTGCAGCAGCAGATCTTCTCCCTCCGGCACCGCATGACCGCGGCCGCCGCTGTAAAATGCCGCCACTTCACGAAGTGTTTCAAAGCGCCCAGAGTGCATATAGGGGGCGGTCTCGGCAATATTGCGCAGACTCGGAACTTTAAAACCGCCCTTTAATTTAACTGAGCCAAAGGTTTTTTCGGCACCTATATCTCGGGGCATGCCCTCTGGCTCGGGAGTGCCGATCACGGCGATCTGTTGATTGGTAAACAGCGGAGGCATATGGCACTGAGAGCAGCGCGCCACAAAAGAGCGGAAGATATTCAGACCTTCGATTTCCTGTTGATTAAGCGCCTCGGCATAACCGTGGGCATACTGGTCGTAGCGGCTATTAAGGGATATCAGTGAACTCTGAAAGGCTGCCAGTGCAGTGGCAATCTGATTTAGGCTGAGATCGCTGCTATCCGGGAAGGCCTGTTTAAAGAGTTTTGGATAGGCCGCCACCGCTTGCAGACTACTGAGCAACTGGCTGGGATTGTTGCCCATTTCTTGAGGCGAGAAAAGTGGACTCAGAGCCTGTTGCTCAAGACTTTGCGCCCGGGCATCCCAAAAGAAATCTTTGATAAAGGCACTATTCCACAGGCTCGGTGCCGAGCGTGTGCCCCGCTGACCGTGGATACCGATGCTGCGCCCGAGGCCATCGCTAAAACCCTGACCTGGGTTGTGGCAACTGGCACAGGAGACTGACTTATCTGCCGATAGCAGAGGATCAAAAAATAGCAGTCGACCAAGATCAATCTGCTGTGGGCTAAAGCCGTCCCGGTGAGCGGGCAGAGCAGTTTTTAGTCCTCCGATGCCGTGATCGCCGAGGGAATTGTAAAGCTGATAGAGATTGCGCAACTGGCATTGATTGTTATCGCTGAGCATAAAGCTCGGGGGGCAGTTCGATGAGAGTGCGATGGTCGCGGCGGTGCTTGTTGGCTGGCTCTCTGTTAGTGAGTTGTCTGCCGCAGTGGCGCTGCAATATGCCAAAGTGCTAGCCAATAGTAGCCGGCAAACCTGTTTAATCAGATTCGTGGGAAATATTGTCGGTAACAATAGCGCCATGTTGCGGCCTGAATTTTTATTATTACTCTTATCTCTTTAGGTGGATAAGATGTGTTTCTTGTGCTCACATTATGCCATAGTCGAAAACTGAAATGGCGATACCCAAAACAGCCATTAAATTTATATGCGAGGACAATATTATGCTCAAAGGTTTACAGTTTTTACCTGCTCTATCCCTGATTTTTTCATTTACCGCAGTTGCCGGTGGACACCTTGCTGGAGAAGCGGGCGCCCATGATCACGGCCATCATGACCACGGCAGCATACAGGCAGCCCCGGCAGCAGCAGAGGCTAAAGTGTTTTTTATTCAGCCCGCTGATGGCGAGTTATTGGATGCTAGTGAGATTAAGGTGGTGTTTGGGATTGAGGGCATGCAGGTAGCGCCCGCCGGCACAGATACGCCAAATTCCGGCCATCATCATCTGTTGATCGATGTTGAGGAGATGCCAGATATGACCATGCCACTGCCGGCATCGGAAAATATTCGGCACTTTGGTAAAGGCCAGACCGAGACAACATTGCAGTTAGCACCGGGAACACATCGTCTCCAACTGCTGCTGGGTAACTATGCGCATATTCCCCACAATCCGCCGGTACTGTCTCAAGTGATTGAAGTCAGGGTTAAGTAGTTTGAAAACAGGGTAATCGAAAAGACCGGGTCAGTAGCTGATCCGGTCTAGTTGGATGCCGGGCAAAAATCCGCTCGGCGACTATTACTGACCTAGCATCTCGGCAAACTCGCCACTTTCGATCAGCGCATTTAAGTCACTGTTGCCGCCGATTAATACACCCTCCACAAAGATCATCGGAAAGGATGGCCAGCCCGTCCACATCTTTAAGGCATTGCGTCTGTACCACAGAGAAAAGTAGCTGCCGTACTCCAAATAGGCGTATTCAACAGCCATAGCATCGAGAGTTTTGCGCGCTTTTTTGGGTGCCGGGTTCTGTGCCATACCGACCACGACAATTTTATTGTTAGCAATTGCCTGCTGAACTTCCAACACAATATCCAGATTGTTATTTGCCACGCCCTCTTGAATTGCGGGGTGGATCTTGGCGCTGTCGAGAATATGTCGGCTCATAGTGAGTCCCTATCTAAGTCTGATTGTTCTGGGCTAATTTTTAGGCTTATCGTAGACGCCAACAAGCTGTCGGCTCAGTGCCAACAGTTGGCCATTGGGATGATAAATTTTTGCTTCGGTGTGGGCATAGCCGCGATCCGCCTGCACCACTTCACAGTGATAGTAGAGATAGTCATCTGCCGCCAGTGCCTCTCTGGGCTGAATAAATTCCACATTCCAGGTAATCGAGCTGGTCGGTGCGGGCCGATTTAACATGGGCATTACAGCTGGCGGCCAGGCGTCAATCAGAGCCAGTATGGCGCTATCGGAAAATATCTCGGGCGCCTCGTTAAAGCGCATCCAACCACTGATTACTGCTTCGCTGCTGCCGCTGTAGGGTATCGCTGTGCTGGTAAAACGAGTATCCAGATATTCGATAAAGCCAGGTGCTACGCCTTTTACAAAGGGCAGTTTTATCCCCTCTTGGGGGCTCTTTGCAAACGCCAGCGGCGCCGGGCTAAGGTGAACGCCGGACAGCCGTCCACGGCCAAAGCAGGCGATGACCTGAGTTTTAATTGCGCCTTCTTGGAGCAACTGGCCCTCAATTTGAATCACCGACCGCCCTTCGGAGAGAATTTTATACTGCAGTTCACAGGGGACACCTTCAATGGCAGCGCCACAGAAATGAACATTAATGGTCCGCAGGTCGCTGTCTTTGAAACCGGTCTGAGTTTCTATATGGGTCAGTACCATAGCCGCAGTTAGACCGCCAAAGACGCTGCGCCCCTGAGACCAGCTGTTATCAACGGTCAGTTTATTGGTGGTCTTGGCGAGCTCTTCGTAATAGGAATAAATCATTGTGTCCCTTAATTAAAATAAACCGCTGCTTCTTTCTGTGATTAACAGAGCTGGACACTATAGCACTGCCGGTAAATTAAATAGGCCAATAAGTGACTACTCAGACAGGCACTTTCAGGCTAGTATTGAAGTTCAATTATAAAATTGAGAAAAGCTTAAACGAGCAGCCTAAACCAAAAAATAATAATAAGAGCAGAATTCCCATGAGCCTAAATTTTACCGACAGCCTAACCCTTCCCTGTGGTGCGACAATCCCAAATCGTTTTGCCAAAGCCGCCATGACCGAGGGTTTGGCCAGCGCCGATGGAATGCCCGGAGTAGAGCTAGAAACCCTCTATGGAATTTGGAGTGATGGCGGTTCAGGCATGTTGCTATCGGGAAATATTCAGATCGATCGGAACCATCTTGAACGTCCCGGCAATGTTGTGATTGACTCGCCACCCAGCCCTGAAATGCACGAGGCTCTGTCTCGTTGGGCTGCTGCTGCAACGCGCAATGGCAACCAATTTTGGGCGCAAATAAGTCATGCAGGCCGTCAGACACAAAAGATTATTAATCCCACACCCAAAGCGCCCTCTGCGGTGAAATTAGGTTTGCCCGGCGGTCAGTTTGGCCTGCCAGTGCCTCTCACCACAGGGGAAATTGAAGATATAGTAAGCCGCTTTGCGGTCTGTGCCGCAGCCGTAAAAGATGCTGGATTTACCGGTGTGCAGTTGCACGCTGCACACGGTTATCTGCTCTCACAGTTTCTCAGTCCACGGAGTAATCTGCGCACCGATGACTATGGTGGCAGCCTCGCCAACCGTGCCCGGGCACTGTTAGATTCCGTAGCTGCTGTTCGCCAAGCAGTGGGCCCGGACTTCCCCGTGGCAGTAAAACTTAATAGCGCCGATTTTCAGAAGGGTGGCTTTGATTTTGCCGAGAGCTTGCAGGTGGTTGCCTGGTTGGAGCAGGCCGGAGTCGACCTTATAGAGATCTCCGGGGGCACCTATGAACAGCCCAAACTGCTCGGTCTCGAAGGTATGGAAGAGGAAGAAAAGCAGGAGGTGGCCGAATCTACTATGGTTCGCGAAGCCTATTTTGTAGACTTTGCCCTGGCTATGCGCAAGCATGTCTCAGTCCCCCTGATGGTCACTGGGGGCTTTCGTCAGCGCCTTGCGATGCAACAGGCACTGGATAGTGGCGGTGCCGATTTGATCGGGCTGGGTCGCCCCATGTGCGTGATGACCGATGCACCGAACCAGCTGATTAATGGATTGGCAGAGTTGCCGCGCTATGAAAATGGTCTGTCGCTGTTTCCCTCATGGCTAGGGTTTTTACAGAGCTGGAAGCCGCTGCGGGCTATGGCCGCCTTTGCCACTCAGTATTGGTTTTACAGTCAGATTGATGCACTGGGCCGCAGTGGCAAGGCCAATCCTTCCCTGAGTGTTTTTGCCGCGACCAAACAGACGATGGCCCTAGAGAAAAAATTAACGGCTAAGTAAGCTTTAACAGGGGGTGAGCGGCCAGATTTTAAGGTTGTTCATCTTCATTTTTTCGGCGTCCACCAGAAACCGCACCAAGATAAAATAGATATCCAAATCAAAGCGGTCATCACTGGGGGCACCCAGCGCTGGCTGGGAGTCGCTGCTGTCGAGGCCCTCGTCAAACTGCCTGGGCTGATCCAGATTGCCCCCGGACTGTGCGAGCTGATAGCCGTGATCATAGAGATCTTCGATCAGGGTTAGCTTGGCTAGATAGCGCCAGTTGTGTACCAGGTGAAAGGCCACGTGTTCCGGCTCTTGCATATCCCGTTCTTCAATCATTATGGCGCCAGGATAGGGCCACATTTTTAGCTGATAGGTTTTCAGTGCGGCATTGACGCGCTCGTTATAGCTGGCGGCATCTTCGGCGCCATGGCAGGCACCAAAACATTTTTTAAGCTGGGCCCGAAAGCAGGGCTTCTGATTGCTGCTGGCCGTCACTGATTCCAAACCGAGCAATTTATGGCAGAGAAAATAATGGTCGGCGAGCTTCTCGATTTGCTTGGATGCCTGTCGCGGTGAACGAAACAGACCAAAGCGTTCATCGGTGCTTTCACTTTCATTACCACTGTCCACTTCTACCGCTTCGATAGCAATGCGCTGATAGCCATTGCGGTCCTCATCGCAGCGATATTGATAGAGCTTTTTAGTTTTACGCAGACGGCGGTTATACAGTGGGTGCAATGATTTAATCTGATTGCTCTCACGGATCTGCGCCCCAAGGTCACTGGGGGTTTTTTCAAAATCGATATGCGCCAGCTTATTGTTGATCTGCAGGTCTTTGGGGTTGCTGTGATCCTGAGAGAAATGGCTCATGACGCGATTGCGGATATGAATACTTTTGCCAACATAGAGCAGCGCACCATTGGCATCATAAAAATAATAGACCCCAGCTGAGGCAGGTAATTTTTTGATATCGCTGGCTTTTAACAGAGGCGGTAGGGCCGGATTTTTTAGCAGGCTGGCACAGGTGGCACCAATCTCTTCATCGGAAAACAATGCTGAGGATTTAAGAAAAAACCGCTGGATCATCTCGGCGTCGTCCAGAGCCCGGTGACGGTTTTCAATCGGCAACTGAAAGCGCTTAATAATTTGGTCGAGACCGTGGCGTTTAAACTGCGGATAGAGGCTGCGGCTAAATTTTACTGAACAGAGAGGCTTGGCGTTATAACTTATGCCGATGCGCTGAAATTCATTTTTTAAAAAGCCGTAGTCAAAGCGCGCATTGTGCGCCACCAGAGTACGGTCATTGAGATAAGTCAGCAGTGTTTCGGCAACTTCAGAGAACAGCGGTTCGCCCCGCAACATGCTGGGTGCTATACCGGTCAGCTTTTGAATAAACGGCGGCAGCACTGTTTCTGGATCGACAAAGGACTGCCAGCGCTCAAGTACTTTGCCCTGCTCGACAACCAGCAGACCAATTTCAATAATACGGTGGTGAGTGGCTTTTCCGCCTGTGGTCTCAAGATCGAGCAAGACCATTTTTTCCGGGAATCCACCCGAGAGAGTCTCGGGTGTTGGGGTCTCGTCATCGAGCCAATTTAGTTGCATTGAAGTACTTTTATTCTGTCACTCAGCGACAAAACCCTTCCAGCTTCTCATGTAATTGACAAAGGTTTCACTTAGCCCTTCGCTGCGCAAATGCTCTGCCGAGACGGGGTTGCTTACCGGCTGAAAATCCCCATCAGCTTGCATCTGTTTTGGGTAGTCATGGTGCAAAATCGCGGCGCGGCCGAGCAGAACAAAGTCGATGTCGGCAGCCATCGCCTGGCGGATTTCTTCGGGTGTGCGAAGTTTGCCGGCGATACCCAGAGCCACATTGCCGCGTTCTAGCTCAGTGAAATAAGACAGCAGTGTGCGGCCCTTAAACGCTTCCTCTACGGGTTCTTTAAAGACATCCCAGAGTGACATATCGAGAAAGTCGATCTTACCTTCGCTGAGTACGGTTCTTGTGAAGTCGATGATGTCGCCGAGTTCCACATCAAAGCGCTCAGGCGAGAGGCGCAGGCCGAGAATAAAATCACTGCTGCAGCGGGCGCGTATGCCATCGATAATATCGCGAATAAGTCGACCGCGATTTTCCACGCTACCACCATACTGATCTTGCCGTTGATTGATGCTGCCACTTAGGAACTGCGCCAGAATATAACCGTGGGCACCATGCAGTTCGACACCCTCAAAGCCGGCTTTTTCAGCGCGTTCGGCGGCGGCAATAAAGTCCTCACCCAGCTGCTCGACCTCTTCGGTGGTCATGGCGCGAGCGCCGGTTTCTTCGTTGTCTGATGGGCACAGGGGTGGCTCGCCAATCAAGTCGATGGGTGAGCGCATACCGGCGTGATGCAATTGCACCAGAGATACGCTGTTATGTTCTTTGATGCCATCGGCAAGGCGAGTTAAGCCCTCGAGATGGTTGTCGGAAAAAATACCCAACTGGCCGGGAAAGCCTTGGCCCACAGCCTGAACGTGCGCAGCACAGGTCATGGTTAGAGAAAAACCTCCGACAGCACGCTGGGTCAGCCAGTGATACTCATCCTCAGAGAGCGTGCCATCCACATGACTTTGGGAGTTGGTTAGGGGTGCCAGTACAAAGCGGTTTTTCAGAGTCGCGCCAGAGGTTAGTTTCAGCGGCTGGAAAATGTCGGTCATAGAGTTCTTCTTATTATGTATGATTTTAAAGCCGGACAGTGTACCCGCCAGCATAGCCGAGAGCTAGGGTCTAAAATTGCTCTCTAAGCTAGCCGATAGCCTGCCTTCTAGCTTTGCAGTCTACTCTCCAGGCCGATAGCGCCGAGCGAGATTATCTTTGCGTAATTCCGGATCAAATAGCGGATCATGCAAAATTTCTGCTGCATAGTCTTCGGTCTGATCGGCGTAGTGGGGGGACTTAGTATCCAGAGTCGCGGCGCCAAATTGATGTACACCACGAATCTTCTGAACCCCCTCTGCGTCCCAAGAGACAAAGTAATAGAGGCCATCGCCGGCGATATTGGTTTGATAACCGTCTTCCTCTAGACCCAGGGCATAAATGGCGCGCAAAGTATCTGGCCCGCCACCAATAGGCAGATTGAGATCGCCGCGCACATGGCGATTGATATCACCCCAACGTGGATCGATACGTCCGGTGGCGGCAAACAGTTTGTCGGCACAGCCATAGAAGGCTTCGGCGACATCCGGTGTTGGTTCGCCCTTTTGCTCAGCCAGCCACTCGACTCCGATCACACAGGTTGAGATAGCCGCGCCGCGGTTTTCAATATCGGTGGATAGATCCCAATCGCGAATGGCATTTTGAGCATCGCGATAAAGAGACTCCCCGGTTTCATCCAGTGGCAGATCGATTGCCCCTTGCAGAAAACGCACTGCTCGAGAGTTAGGGCTGTACCGTTTGTCATGCTTAATGATTGAGAACTCTTCTTCAGAGATTGGGCTGAGCTCGGCAAACATCTCCAAACCACGCACTGCGCGATTGGTCATGCGAGTGGGAAAGCCGTCCTCTGCTCGATAGTCAGCGATCTTGGGGTTGCTGCCTTCGGCGGTAACAAAGAATGGACTCTGGTTGGCGCTGTGAATAAAGCCAGACTCGGGATTGATTATCTGGGGCAGTTGGTCAAAGGGCATATAGTCCTGCCAGATCAGGCTGCTGTCATCGCCGGGTAGATACTGAGCCCAGTCGTAACCACTGGCCCGCAGGGGTGTCAGGGAGTTGTGGACAAACATAATATTACTGTCGCGGTCCGCGTAGACAAAGTTAAAGCTGGCAAAGCTGTGAATCCGCAGGGCGTCGCGCCACTCTTCGAGATTCTGTGCTTTGCTCATGGCTAGCCACTGCTCTACTTGACGCATCTTACCCATGCCGGCGTAGCGAATTGCATAGGTGCCGTGATCGGTTTGCAATACTGGGCCGTGGGCTGAGCGCAGACCTAACTCGGAGACGCTCCAGGGCAGAAAGCCCCACAGCTTAACCTCAACTTCTAGCTCGGTGACTTCAAGGTCGTGCCACTCTCCATCCATGCGATAGCGCAGAGGATTTTGAGGATCTATATCCAGCACATAGACATCCACAAGATCCGGTTTATTGACCGTTGCACCCCAGGCAATATTTTCATTAAAGCCGACGCCTATTGTGGCGCTGCCAGGGAATAAGCCACCCATCGCATTGAGACCTTCGCCACTTTGAATATGTGCTTCGTACCAGGCCACCGGGCCGGTGGTTGGCTGGTGGGAATTAATGGCCAAGCGGGTGGCGCCATCAGTGCTGTTGGCCGGTGAAATAGCGGTGGCATTGGAGCCTACCGGCAGGTCGTCATAGATGACGCCATTGGCGGTACTGATAGGCCGTTGCCGTTCACTGCTCATGACTTCTTTTAAAATGCCATCAAAGCCGTAAAACAGAATATGGCGGAACATATAGCCGGCGATAATATCTTTGCCGGTAACCGGCAGTTCACCCATGGCATGTTCTGGGTGCATGGCGGCATAATAATTTAAACCGTCGGCATAGGCTTCGATATAGGCGCGTATTTCTGGGGATAGACCGGTGCTGTAATTGGCGTCAATATCATCCCAGATACCCAGCCACTTAACTAAAAAGTCGGTGATCGCAGAGTCTGGACCCTTGGTCTTGGCCGCTGTGCCGCGATAGAAGTCGATAGTGTCATATACCAATTCCCAGTTGTCCTCGGCTTGGGCATAGGCGAAGCCAAAGGCAGCATCCACATCGCGCTCGCCAATCACATGGGGCACGCCGCGGATATCACGTTCAATAATGACAGTGTATTTGTCGCCGAGGGCCTGATATTCGGTAGCGGGGAATTTCTCAGCACAGCTAGTTGTGAGCAGTGCTAGAGAGGCAATTAATGTTGCCCGTAGAAAGTTGGGAGTCAGTGACATTTCTGGTGTCCCCTTTTATTTAATTAGTTATTTTTATTGTTTTGTAAAGGGTTTACGTTGCCGCTCAAAACGGCGATCAATTGACCTTATTGTGCGCGCTTTTTATCGCCCCGCATATCCTCTCTTGCTAGAGTTGGGAAACGGGGCAATGGGGCCTTAGGCAGCCTCTGGCTCACTACTTGGAATATCTTCCTCAACATGCAATACCGTACCCACAGGCACAGTCGCCGCCTGCAGCGTACTCTGAACCTTGTACTCGGCGGGGAGGGCGGCAATGGTTAACACGCGCCAGATACTTATGCCGCCAAGCAGCAGTAGGCAGGACGCGAGCAGAACAAAGAACGATCCCAAACCGAATATCTCGAGCCAGAACACCGCGGTAATGGGTCCGGTAATCGAGGTCAGGCCAGCAATCAAAATCACTGTGCCGCTGGCGGGAATAATTTCTCTCGGGCGCAGGTGATCGTTGGTCAGTGCAACCACTAGGGAGTAGAGGGACAACGAAAAACCGCCAAACAGGAATGTCAGAAAATAAAGTCTTCCCGAGGCCTGAGTTTCAAAGCTAATAATGATCGCCACCACCACAGCCGCCAAGCAGGAATAACCAATTACCCAGCGCCGATCAATAGCATCGGATAGTTTGCCCAGTGGCCAGGGAAACAACATGCCGCCGGCCATCATCGCCGCCATAAAGTTGGCTACTTCAGCAATGCTAAAGCCGAGTTTGGTGGCGTATACAGCACCCATGCCAAACAGAATACTCGATACCCATTGGGAGAGAATAATGCCGGTCACGCCCATAGGTGTGCGATGCCAGAGGTGGCCGATGCTGACGCGCTCGGTTTCCTCTGGGGGCGGTGTTGCGATTACCGAGAGCAGAATCGGCACGGCGGCAACGCTAACCATCACTGAGATTAATATAAATAGCTCAAAGCCGGCGGGGCTGGCGAGGTTGAGCATAAACTGACCGGCACAGATACCGGACAGCAGAATGGCGGTATAAATCGCCAGTATCTGTCCGCGGTTGGTATTGGTGGAGGCTTGATTGAGCCAGCTTTCCGCGACGACATAAATAGTCGAAAAGGCAAAGCCAGTAAGCAGGCGCATCAGTGCCCAAGCCCAAGGATCAACATAGATCGCGTGAATCAAAATGGTCACAGAGGCCACCGCAGACAGGGCGGCGAATATGCGAATATGCCCAACCCGCTCAATCAGCGATGGGGTCAGTCGTGACCCGATCATAAAGCCGGCAAAATAACAGGACATTAACAGGGCGATTAGATAGTCATCAAAGCCCTCAATTTCCGCGCGAATACCCAGCAGACTGTTCTGCACACCCACGGCGAGGCCGATCAGAGCGAGTCCGATAAACAGGGGCCAGAGGCTGATCATAGTGCGTATAGGCATGGGATAAATTGTCCAATTAAGGGGCGCTTGAGAAAGCCGCCACAGTACTCCTAAAGTTAAAAAACGCAAAGCATCTTTTGCACAGAAATAGGCCTATAATCGCATTTTTTCCGGCGGGCAATCTCCGTCTAAAAAGGCGCTTCTATCGCCGCTGTAAAAGGACGCTTTTAAAGGCGCTTAAAAAACATGTCTGAGGCTACATCTAGTCTAGTTGAAAAACATATTCGCGCTTGGCTGCAGAGCTTTATTGTAGAGCTCAACCTGTGTCCATTTGCCCGTCCGTTGATTGCCGATCCGGCGCTGCGGATCAATGTCTGTGATGCCAGTAATCTGGAACAGTTGCACTATGCCTTTCTCTCCGAATTGGATTTGATTCAACAGAGCAGTGAGGGCGAAATTGCCACTAGCCTGTTAGTGATGCCCAATACCCTGCAGCGTTTTGAAGACTACCTAGACTTTCTCGGTGATGCCGAAGCCATGTTGGAAGAGTTGGGTTTAGATGGCACCATTCAACTTGCCAGTTTTCATCCCCAATATCTGTTTGACGGCGAGGACAAAAACAGTGCCAGTCACTTCAGTAATCGCTCACCCTATCCATTGATTCATTTTTTACGCGAAGAGATGGTCACTGCAGCCTTGGAAAATATTGATATGCCCCAGCAAATTCCCGAGCGCAATATTGCCCTGTTAGAAGGCTTGGGTCGCGACACCATTGCAGCGCGCTGGAACGCCCTAACCGGTGACCCTAAAAAATGAAAAATCCCGATGTCATTATTATTGGCGGCGGTGCCGCCGGGCTGTTTTGCGCCTTTACCGCCGCACAGCGTGGGCAGTCGGTTTTAGTGCTGGATAGCAGCAATAAAGTCGGCAAAAAAATTCTGATGTCTGGGGGTGGGCGCTGTAACTTTACCAACCTTGATATTACCCCTGAGAACTATCTGTGTAATAACCCGCACTTCTGTATCTCGGCGCTGAATCGCTACAACCAATGGCAGTTTATTGAGCTGGTGGAGAGTCATGGTATTGCCTATCACGAGCGCAAACACGGCGAGCTGTTTTGCGATGAGTCGGCAAAAGATATTCTGGCGATGCTGCTGGATGAATGTCAGCAGGCCGGGGTGGTGATTAAAACTAAATGTGAGATTAAGGCTGTGAAGGCCGCGGATGCCGCGGCTGAAGGTGAGCATAGGTATAGCTTGCAAACCTCCATAGGACAGTACCAGTGTAAATCACTGGTTATCGCCACCGGCGGTCTGTCAATTCCGACAATGGGTGCCAGTGGGTTAGGTTATGAGATAGCCGAACAGTTTGGTTTGAGTCTGTTGCCGCGCACGGCGGGTCTAGTCCCGTTCACCTTTAGTGATGGTATCAAACAGATTTCAGAGACCCTTTCAGGGTTGGCTGTGGATGTGGATATGTCGGTTAACGGCATCAGCTTTCGCGAGAATATGTTGTTTACCCATCGCGGTATAAGCGGCCCAGCGGCCCTGCAGTTATCCAGCTACTGGAAGCCGGGGCAGACTATTGGTGTTAATTTGCTGCCCGATGACGATGCGCGGAAACTGTTGTTGGGCTATAAGAAAAATAGTGCCAAAAGTCTGTTACGCAATCTGTTATCTCAGCATCTTTCCAAAGGGTTGGTATTGGCTTTGCAGACATTGCACTGGCCCCAATATGCCGAGACGGCGATAGCAGAGATTCCCGATGCGCAATTGCTGGCGGTTGCTCAGCAGCTTGGCGACTGGCAGTTAAAGCCCTCGGGAACCGAAGGTTATCGCACTGCCGAAGTCACTCTCTGCGGTGTCGATACCGATCAACTTTCGTCAAAAACGATGGAATGCAAAACCCAGCCGGGGCTGTATTTTGTCGGTGAGGTGGTGGATGTTACCGGTCATCTCGGCGGTTACAACTTCCAGTGGGCCTGGGCTTCAGGCTATGCGGCGGGACAGTATGTGTAATAGTTTAGGGGCTTAAAGGCTTAGCGACGGTTGGCTTTAGCCTTTCTGCGGCGCGCGGCCACTTTCTCTAGACGCAGCTTTTCACGCTCTTCTTTCTCGGCTCTCAATACCTCGACCTGCTTCATCTCTAGATCAATCACCTCTGGTGTTTCGAAGGAAATATTTCCCAGGGTGCCAGCGCGCAGTTCATTGACAAAGATGGTTGAGACCCGCTCTAGGTCTACCTGTCCGCCACCGCGCAGGCAGCCGCGCTGGGCGCCAATAATCTCAAGCAGCTCAATTTCACTGCCTGGCAGAGCCTCAAATTTAAAGCGCTGTTGCAGCAGCTCAGGGTATTCCTGCAATAAAAAGTCAGCGGCAAAAAAGGCCACATCCTCATAGCTTACCGCGGTATTTTTAATCGCTCCGGTAGTGGCCAATCGGTAGCTGCCATTGGGGTTTTCAATTTTTGGCCAGAGAATTCCCGGAGTATCCAACAGCATAATGCCATTGCGCAGATTGATTTTCTGTTGACCTTTGGTAACCGCTGGCTCATTGCCTGTTTTGGCAATATGCCGGCCGGCAAGGCTATTAATCAATGAAGATTTACCAACATTGGGTATGCCGGTAACCATCACCAGCGTATTGCGACCCTCTTTCTGCGGGCAGAGCTTATTGATCAGCTCAATCACCTGTTTGCTTGGATCAAAGTGCTGCAGATCCAGCGCCATAGTCTTGGTATTGTCCTGCTGCTCATAGTAGTCCTGCCAGACTCTGGTTATCTCAGGATCGGCAAGATCGCACTTGTTAAGGATTTTGATCGAGGGTTTCTCGGTCACCAGATCCTGAATAAAGGGATTTGAGCTACTAAAAGGAATTCTCGCATCGAGCACCTCAATCACCAGATTGACCAGCGGCAATGATTCGATCATCTCGTTGCTGGCCTTGCGCATATGGCCTGGGTACCAATGTATCGACATTTAACAGTTCTCTGGAGTTTGAGCAGGTTATTAGGTGCCGAGTACACGGCTGGGTGTATTTTCAGGGGCGGGGCGGATAAAAGCAAACCTGTGTCTGAGTTTTTTAAGCTCTGTGCTAGCTCTCAGGTGGGTCGCTAGCTTATGGATAGGGTATTGCAGGAGGGGCAGGGCCAGGCTCGATTTTGCATTGCGACAATAGCTAATGGCTATTTCTAATTCGAGTCTGGCCCCAGTTCTTTGTATTTTAGACCTAAGAAATTTACCCTCTGGGCTATGTACTAAACACTGCCTCAGATCGTTCTTGAATCTCTTCCTGTGTGAGATCTTCTAAGTGTGTGCTAACAAACCAAATATGGCCAAAAGGATCCTTTAATGTGCCCATACGATCGCCATAAAACTGGTCCTCTACAGATCTGATATCAAGGGCGCCGGCATCAATCGCTTGTTCAAACATTGCATCTACATCGTCCACATAGAGATGCACAGCAAATGTCGATCCGCCCAGAGTGTCTGGGCTGGGCATTGGGCTGTCTTCGCAGGGTTCGGATAGCATTATTCGTGAGTTGCCGATTTGGATCTCTGCATGGGCGATTTCGCCGGTTGGAGTGTTCAGGCGCAGTACTTCGGTTGCACCAAATGCCAGTTTATAAAATTCAATGGCGTCTTTAGCACTTGAGATACTTAAGTAGGGGGTAACTGTGCTGTAGCCATCTGGGATAGGTTTTGTTGTCATATTATTTCTCCTTTATTAGCGTTGTTGCTTAACGCATTGTTATCAATCTAGTTACTGCCTTTGTTAATAGCTTGTTTTTCACAGCTTGTATTTAGGAGCTTGTATTTAGGAGCTTCTCCATGACAGCTCAGTTTGAATCCAGTATCGCCGACCGAATGGCAAAGCCAATTGGCCCCTGGCTCAGTAAGAGTAGTAAAAATGCCGCATAGGAGAGCAGTGAAGCTGCCATGCTGCCCAAACCCGCGCCAATGCCACCGAAGATTGCTGTGGTTATTAAGAATCCGAGTCCCTCTGCATTATTATCTGAGGCTATGGTCAAGCCGAAGACCACGCCGGCGACTGCACCAAAGGCGATGCAGCCCTCGCGAATCTTACGTTCGGGGTCACGCATGATGTGGTTCAGCAGATTCACCATCACGGCACTGATCACCAAGCCGATAACTGCACCGACTAGGGGTGAAACTTCCATCCATGTAGCGTAGTCATAGCCCACAACGCCTCCGCCGCAAGCGACTAAGACGATGGCAATGGGGGGCATGGATTTGTTAGGTTGCTGCTGACTGGCTGGGTTCATGTCAAATTTCCTTTTCGACTTTTGGGTGACTGACTATAGGCCTCTGTAGTGGCGTAGATTATTAATCCATTGATCAGACAGGATTATTCAACAGGCTTGTTGGATATGACTGTTCCATAGATATTAAATTTGACCGCCGACTCTCCTTGGTTGGCATTTAACATAGTTTTCAAGCGCGGCAGGATCAAGTCCGTTGGTCGGTTACGCTTCTCGATGATTGGTTTCCCTGACGTACCTCATTTTCTCGGTGATCAATCAGTGTTGATCTAGCTGATATGCTGAGGTTTAGGGTTTGAAGGTAATGGGAGTCAGATACCAGTAATCTATCTACGGCTGTTCTGCAGACCTACCCCACCGGTAATACCGATGAGATAGGTTGTTTTCTCAATGGGGCTTTCTATTTATGGGGCTCTCTATTTATGAGGCTCTCTATTTATGTTCCTAGCTATTAATGTTTCTATCCATCTGCCTAGGCAGCTAGCTATATATTTATACCTACTTAGGACTGTCTGTGCTTCGCAGCTTATCTAGCTCACCCAGTATTTGATCGAGCTTTTTGCTGTCATCTGAGTTTTTTGCAGCATAGGAGCTACCGCCGGCAAAAAATATTACGATGATTGCTATCCAAAAGAAGTCTCCAAATAATAATGTTGTCTCCATCATAGTTTTATCTCCATTTACCTCAGTTGTTTTATTTTGAATCCAAGCGATCCAACACCTGTTGCAACTGCGTGGCGCTGGGTCGTGTCTTGTAGTCTTCGCCGATATAGAACCACTGCACTATATTTTGCTTATCGAGCAATATCATTGCTGGATGGGGCAGTTCCTCATCTCGGCGAATGCCATATAAGTCGGTAACCACAAGATCTGCATCAGAGAGAAACTGATAGGGTCGATCCATACGCTCAGCCATCTTCTGCATGCCGGTTGCATCGTCTGGGCTTATGGCCAGCACTTGATAGCCGCGTTTCTCCAGCTCTGGGAGCATAATTTGAATATCTTGCAGATGGCCAACACAGAATGGGCACCAGTGGCCGCGGTAAAAAATCATTAAGACCTTATTGCCCTTGAGTTGCGACAGTTTGACCCATTCATTATCGAGGGACTGCAGGGAAAAGTCGGGGGCTGGCAGACCTACTTCTAATGTCGCACTGGCAACATCGCTATATCCGGCCTCTGCGATAATCGCGGTTTCCGATACTGGATCATTGTCACAGGCGGCGAGCATTGCAACGGCGCAGAGTAGGGGTAAATAGGTTTTTATTCTCATAATATCCATCCATAAAATTATTAGGGCCAGAGCTATTTTTAGTTGGCTGCCTGACGATTATATTTTAACTATCAGGTAATGCTGCAAATTGTTGTCTTTTACTTTCAAACCATTGAGTCATTGCATCCGGCGTCTTCATAAGCTGACGCATTTTTTGCATGGCTGCAAGATGAGCTGGATCATTTTTATTGAACATATCTGTTCCGTGCTGCTGGCTTATTAGAGCTATTTCTTCGAAGGACTCGGCGTGGAATTCTAGATCACAGGCACCGCCCAACTGCATGCAAGTCATGGTTTTCATACTGCTCTCTCCAGTGATTAGGATGCACAGATACCTATTAAATAAGCGTACCTGTTATCCTAAAAACCTTAGCCCATCAGTCAAACCTTGGCTTAACTTTTTTGGTTCGACCTGAGTCAACGATACCGAGTCACATTGTTGAAATTTACAGAACAGGCTTATGGCTTTTACAAATTCCTCAATCATCAAGCTCTCTTCTCCCTTATGCCGCTCAATCCACTGGGGTTCAAAGTGGGCGAGTTTGATCTCCAAATGGGCGGTTTTACGATGGGCTTTACAGTCCATCCGTCCAATAAATTCACCGCGGAAAAGTAACGGCAGGGAGAAGTAGCCGTACTGTCGTTTGGCCGCAGGCACATAGCATTCTATCTGGTAGTCGTAGTTAAACAGCGCCTTGAGTCGGCTGCGTTGGATAACCGCATTATCGAAGGGGGAGAGAATTAACAGACGGCCCCCAAGTCGGGGCAGGGGGCGCTCGAGGGCGCCGGTTTCAACCATAAATAGCTCGCCACTGTTAATCTGGACCTGCTCCAAACTGCCTGCCGCCAATCTTTTAGTGATCAGGTCTTTGACCGCTTGGCGAAGCTGGGTATTGCGCCGCAGATAGGTCACTCCTTTAACGGATACCAGGCCGTGGCAGCGCAACTGTTGATCCACAAGGTGCTGTGCAAATTCTGCGGTGCTAGGCAGCTGTGTATTTATACGAGATGGCAGCACCCGCTCAGTGAGATCATAGGTTTTCTCAAACCCCTCTCGATCACTTACCATCAGATCCCCTTGCATATACAACTGCTCTAGTGCTTTTTTAGCGGGTTTCCAGTCCCACCAGCCTGCGCCCTTGGAAATATTGCTGTCTAAATCACGGGATCGCAGGGGACCATCTGAGGCGATTCGAGCAAGCAGCTCAGCCATAAGCTTTTGGTCCGAGTTTTTATACCAGTGGATTTGCCCATTTTTGATGGCTTGTTTGTAGGGGAGGGAGAAGCGATAGTCGGCAATTGGAAGAAAGGCGGCGGCATGGGACCAATACTCAAAAATATCCCCATCGAGAAGCATTTGATTGGTCATGGCGGGTTTAAACTTTGGCACTCTGGAGTGCAACACATGGTGGTGGGCTCGCTCCACCACCGAGATACTGTCGATCTGGATATAGCCTAAGTGATGGATGGCTTTGCGAGCGGCGCTGATGCCGCTGCCGAAGGGCTGTGACTGAAGAAGCCCCTGTGAGGTTAAGGCCAAACGGCGCAACCGCAACAGGTCTTTTGGCTGTTTTATTTCAAGCATGGCTATGGTTGTCCGATCCCCCGCGTAGCATTCCCGCCAGTGGCATAGGGTGCTACATGTTTAAGCTGCTTATTATGAACCCGAGATAACAATAGCAATGAAACTATAGCCCCTATCAAGGCCAGCGCCATATCGGATTGAGTATCCCAAATATAACCCTGTGTTCCGAGAAATGCTTCAGCATCTTCGCCACTGAGAATAGCCACCCACCACTCAATAAGTTCATAGAAGGCACTGAATGCCAAACAGATTGAAACTATAATAACTCCACGCCACCTATCTCCGTTGACGACATTTTTACGGATGAGTATCTCCCTTGCCAGCAGAGCGGGAACAAAGCCCTGAAAGAAATGGCCAACTTTGTCATAGTTATTTCGCTCGGCGCCCAATAAGCCATCAAACAATGGCACTTCCGCATAGGTGTAGTGACCGCCAACCATTAGTACCAAGCAGTGAGCCAGAATAAAGAAATACAATATTGGCGTTAAGCGAAACGTTTTGTAGCTAATGGCCAGCAGTGCAATACCAATCAATGCTGGGGCTACTTCTAGAAACCAGGTGAGCTGATCTTTTGGATTGACTCCAGACCATATGATGGTGATAGTAAAAATTGCCATCCAAAGGGACTTCATAATTTTTCACTCCTTAAAATACTTGACCCAATGTTAATTGCTGAATGTTCGATTTCCTTTCCGATCTCTCAGTATATTGGCAAGGTATATAATTTCAGGTCCTATTAGGTGAGCAAAGGCTAAACTAATTGTTCTCCTAAAAATGAATTTTCAATTTATCAGTGTAAATCTTTACACACTTCTCAAATACAATAGAACCATCTTGCGGCATCGCAATAGCTGTTATGGCCACTGCAGCACCGCCACCTTCATAAAGGTTTCTAGCACTATCAGAGGCTGATCTTTGCCCCGCAGTGGACGCCTCAACACAGGAGGTTATAACGTCAGATACAAGCTTATTTTTCGACGCCTCAAGTTCCAATTGGGCCTTCTTTAAATCGACCCCGGATTTTACGCTGGCTAATTCAAGCTTTGATTTGGATAATTCCAGTTCAAGACTTTGATTGTCATTTTGAGACTCACGCAAATCCTGTATCGCCTGCTCAAAGGAATACTCTGAGATTGATGCCCGTTTACTCAGTTCTATATCGGGACTAAAAGCGCCCGTAGTAAATAGAAACCATCCAGATCCCACCAAAATACTGCTAATAAACACCGCCACCAGAACAAGCTGTCTGGCTGTAAATGTAAGGTTATCAATGCCAACCCTACTGCTTTGCTGCGAAACTGTGGCTGCCGATTCCGTCATAGCTATCCCTTAGATGCATCCTGTTCGGTAAAGCGGTTAATCTCAGGCTATTAGGGGGCTGCCGACCAGTAGCCCTAATTTATCGGGGCTAGGTGCAGATCAATTACCTGATTCTCGATCTGGCCCTAATCCAATTAGGGGTTAAATGGCGCATGGGTTGGAAAATCAGATATTTTCTTGTTCAGTGAATTATCCAATAAGGCCTGCATACCGGTGAAGGTGCAGGGGTAGACGAAATCATTAAGGTGGTTGATGGCATCAGATACATATACAAGCTGATCTGGTGTCACCTCGGAGCTTTTCTTGCTCTGCACCGCCTTAACCAAGGCTTCCATTAGTCCCAGATCAGGAGTGACCAGATAGGTGGAGTCGTAGGCATCAAAACCGGACTCGGCACCGCTAAAGGCCATCCCCGTGGCTCCAACCGCCTCTGCTGACGAGGAGGCGAAGCCCATACCGGCTGTAACCAGTCCGCCAATGATATTGGTCTGCTTTTTAGCATGCTCTCGATGGGCCTTTGCCAGAGAGATTCGTCTAAAGAAGTCACTGCAGAGTGACTTTGAGTAGGCCTGTCCCTCTTTCCAAAATTTAAAGTTTGCCTCGGTGTTTTCGACAACGGCATTTAAGCCGGTGGTCTTAAAATAGGGAAATTTTGTATCATCGACTACGGTATAGCCTCCGCCCTCAAGGGCATATCTATAGCTCAGCCAGTAGCGCTGTTTGCTTGAGAAAATCATTGTGCCCTTGGCAAATAGTTTTTCTCCCTTGATTGAAGGATCCTCTACTGAGAATGGGGTTTGATAACGGCTAGATAGTGAACAGCTCTGGAGGGGCAGGAGGGTTAGTAATAAGCATATTGATACGATTGTTTTCATGTAAGAATCCATTCTTATAAGTGATTTTGGTTTTTTTAACAGTTTATTTGAATTATCTCAGTTTCAATTTTTCCTATCTTGAGGTCGCACTATTTTCTTGTATAGGGCATTAATAGTGTTTAGTTTTTGTGGAGGCCGAAAGGTTATTTCTCGTGGATAGAATTTCCAGTTAGGCGGTTCGTCGCCAAATAAATAGCGGCAAATCAATATGCCTTTCTGGAACATATCTGGGGATAGGCTGTATTGTAGACTGGGTGACTCAGCATTGTGCCTTTTCCAAAACTCATCCTGTTCCAAGTCTCCGGAGAGATCATAAATAGCGATCAGTATTTCATGAGCAAGCACTAAATTCCCTTTCTCCAAAGCCGCCAAATGTTGAAGATGCAGCTGCTCAAATTTCGACAAATACTTTTTTACCGGGGCATAGTGATAATGCAGAAGCAACTGCTCCTGTATATTTCCAGCGCGCAACTGCAGAACAGAGATCAATTCATCCGTGCAAATATCGGGAGAGAGATTGTTGATCGCAATATCTCGCCCTGCCACTGCCCCATTAATGACTGTGTGATCGGCGCTTACTACGGATGATAGTTCCCTCTCTGCCTGATGATTATTGATGCTATGCTGTGACTCTTGGAGAGTTTGTTTTCTTGCGTTAATCAGGTGAGCTAGTCCACCCAAGATAAAAATACCTATGCCGCTAAAAAGCCATTTGTAGTTCTCTGCTATCCACTCAGTCATCTTGTTGTCCTAAAACAATAATAAGCCCAGTAAAGCCCAAGCCTCCCCGTTGTTAATACGCCAAATAATTAAAATAGCCGTTATTTAGAGCCCTCTCAGTCTGATTCCAACCCAGCTCCAGCCCTAATGCGATGGTTCCCGGGGAGCCAAGAGATGTGCCGCCTATAGTAATAGCCAATAATCCCTGATTATTCGAGGTGAACATTAACCTTGCAGATTTGGCGCGTTAAAGAGTAGCTGTTACGGCTTTAGAATTTTGCTTGGCTAGGCTCCCTGATAGCCAAGCAACCCTAACCTTGAGTCCGCCCTAACTGATCTTGCAGCCAAAACTAGCCCCTATAGAGCGGGGCGGTGATACACTTTGGCACTGCTACCGACTGTGAAACCCTAACAAGCATGAAAGACTGCAATCAATGTGGAAAATGCTGCATTAAATATGGCGATGGCGCACTCTCTGCAACAGCCGGCGAAATCGAGATATGGGAGCTATTTGAGCCGCATATCTACCAGTATGTAAAAGATAATGAAATCTGGTTCTGCCCAGATACCGGTGTGCGGTTGAGTCGTTGCCCTTTTCTTGAGATTGAGTCTGGGCAGGGGAAAGAAAAATATACCTGCTCTATCTACCTAAGCAGACCTGAAGACTGTAGGCACTATCCAAGCAATATTGCGGAGATGGTTCGAGATGAATGCGAAATGATTGAGGTTAAGGATTTGGAGGACTTCAATAAAGCGCAATCTAGGTTGGATGATTTGATGGAGGGCAGTCGGCCTAGAAGGCAATGAGCAGAGCTGGGGTCAGAATTAAATGTCGCCTAGACCATTTGCTGATAAACGGCTTCGATTCAGGTCTGCCCCTAATCTCTGTATACATTGATACTACTTCAGGACAAGCCATAGAGCATGCAAGATGCCTGGTACATAGAAGAAAAGGCAAAGTACGATATTTATAAGTAGATCCTTACCTGCACCGTTGTTAAGAAATGTCGCTACTGGTGGTAGTAGGAGTGCCAGAATTACCAATAGTGTTTTGTTCATATCAAGATACCTCCGTCAGTGATCGGTTGCCAACTGTGGTTTGGGTTAAAGGCAACCTAAGGGTCTTTTGGTGAGGTCGCCCGCTGACCTCATTATTATCGGACCTTTAATTGATAGATCATTTTTGCGTTTAACGCGCGGTAAAACTGCGGTTGTCAGTTGGAATTGATTGACGAGGAAGTTCGGTACTGAGAGAAAATTAGCAAAAGTTCGAGTCTGACCCTAATTCTTTTTGAGTCTGACCCTAATTCTTTCTAATTCTATTATTAATATAATAAACGCTTTAGACTTCCGATCGAAGACTTTATTCGAGCAAGATCATGCGTGATTTTTTCAAAGTTAACTTCATATGTAATGTCTGAAAAGCGCATCTCTAAGTCGTTAAAATATGTCTTTGTTGATGCTGTCAAGAGGTCGTTTTTCTCAATATCAACTCTAAGTGTTTCAATGAGATATAGTATCTTATCCCTCGATACTCTTTTTTTAATCGATTCGGGAACTCCTGAAAACTGACTTACGAAGTCGTTGACTGCCATGTAGCAATCATCTAAATTCTGACGAAACTTGGAATTAAATCTTTCGCATCTATTAGTGGAGTGTATATGAACGGATTGATAATATGAAATTATTGACATGAAGGCTGACAGTAAGCCAACGAAAGCGGAGATAATCGCTATGTATGTTGCGGCCATGTTAGCTGTTGTCATGTGCAGCTCTCTCGACGTAATACATCATTTTTTCGGCTAGGTTTGGGTTGTCATCAGAAAAAATAAAGACCTTATTCTTGAATTCAGTTATTCCATAATCTTTTGCAAGTTGGCCAAAACATTCATCCAGAAAAGATGGCGAAAAGCTAGTAACTACCCCCGTAGCGTCTATCGCTATATCGACTTTTTCGGTATCGAAAACTTCTCTGAGAACATTTTCACGAAAATCTTCTCCGGAGAATGGGCCTAACCTTATAAACCTAACTCCGGGATACTTGCTATATTCTTCAACAAATTTGTACTGGATTGTAGTTCCTTTACTCATAATTTATTCTCCCTAATATATATACACTTATCGCTTTCTTTATTAGGTCTAATGTTCCATATAATCAAGGTTCCTCGGATAGAGGTTGTATGATTTGTTATCTTATCTTCAATTGCCGAGTAACTAACATCATCAGTATGGATTGTAAGCTCACCTCCTTGAACTTGGTCAATAAAAGTTTTGAAGCTAATGAGACCATTCCCACGACGTTCGTCTTTGTAGCTCGATAGGTTCGTGGTGACAAGTTTCCGTAGCAGGCCTCCTTTTGAAAGGCCCTCTGAGATCCATCCCGCAACGAGCCTTTTAAATTTAATGTTTTTTTGTGAGGTTTCCAGTGTGTTTAAAATTCCTAGTCCTTGATCATAAAATATAAAAGATATTTCATTTATTGTTGTGTTTAATGATGCAGTTAACCACCATTTTTTGATATGTCCGATTTTGTTGTTTTCTGAGTAAGCATGCTCTACAGTATTTGCTGCTGCTTCCATTAAGGCATCTGAAAACTTTTCTTTAGTTTGAAAATCAAAGCAAATAGAGTTTTCGAAAAATTCGATTAAACACCCGATTTTTTCTCCGGAAACTTGTGTGTCTCCGACAATTTTAAGATGAAGTTCATTATCATTATCGTTTCTTAATTTTGATGATCCAAAATTTAAATTGAAGTAATCCCAGTAGCCTATTTTATCTAGAAGACTTTTAACGTGGAAATCTACAGGTACAAATTTTGATTTTGCACGTAGTTTAATTCCCATGATTTTTGTACATCTTTCTATTTCAGAAGTAAGTAGTAATAATGCACTTTTAGTAATTTTTTTCATTTGCCTATGATCAATCACAAAAGACATGTTTTTTAAGAGGATATTCTGTATCTGATCTAGAAGTCGAATAAAGACCGCCCTATTTTCCTCAAGGTCCAGGATAGCTGGTACTACTATTTTCGCCCTATTTTGTTGATTTTTTATGAATGACCTGCCCCTAGATATCGAGAACTTCGCTAGCCGTTTTAGCCTTTTTCGCTCTCTCTTGGTGGTTAAAAGTAAGAGTACACTGGGATCGTATTTTTTCATTCGAAGTTTATTTTTTGTGTTTTGTTACTCTTTCCCTTACAGGTACTTGCTGAATCCAATATGCAAATTTTTCGAGTTTCCATCACCATTCCTTGGCTCACATGGGGTGTACATTCTTGTACGCGATATTTAACGAAGAACTATAGGTTCCTACTCGGCGGGGATCAATACCGTTGGTCGGTTTCCGTGCTAGCGCAACTTCTCCGGCGTAAAACTCAAAGTCTTTTCACCGGAATCCCAAGTCACTTCCCCATCCTGCAAGCTTATCTGCACATCCATATTGCGCTGCACTAGCTTGGACAGAGCTTCAGTTGTCTCTGTGTCTATATGAAAAACACTAATATTCTTAAACCGTGCAAGAGGAGTTTCCATCTGCTTCCACCACATCTCGGCGGAGCCGCTGCCATAGGTGTAAACAATCACTTGCTGCGACCGCCCGCTGGCTTTCTTAAGGCGTTTTTCACTGGGCAGGCCCAGTTCAATCCAGAGTTCGATATCGTCGCTCAGGCTTTTTTGCCAGAGGTCCGGTTCGTCATCGGTGCTAAGGCCTTTGGTGAAGGTTAGGCTGTCGCTGGCTTGGAGGGCGAAGACTAGAAGGCGAACCGTAAGACGTTCGTCTGTTTCGGAGGGATGTTGCGCTAAGGTAAGGCTGTGCTGTTGGTAGTAGTGTCGGTCCATATCGATGACATTGAGTTCTGCTTTGCAGATGCGTGCGCTGAGTGCCATATGGATCTGACCTTTTACCTGGTGGGTGAGCGCGCCAGTGTAGCCTAAGTCTGTGGTGATTGGTGGACTGTAATTGGCTGTTAGAAGCCGTCGTCTTCCTGGGTCACTTGTACACTGACATAGTCGCCTTGAACTTCGGTTTGAATCAGGATGGGGCGGCAGCAGACGGAGCAGTCTTCGGTGTAGAGTTGTGACTCTGAGGGGTCCACGAGGACCGTGATGCTCTCCCAACAGAAGGGGCAGGTGATCTGTTCTTCGTGGAGTTGAAAGTGCATAACTGCTCCTATTGGCGGCTACTAATTAGTCTAGATCTTTGAGCGGATGCTGCTCCTCTGACCAGGGGCTGGCAAAAAACGGCTCGATCATGTCATTGGTGATATCTTCAATACGGGCCGGATTCCAGTTTGGCGCATGGTCTTTGTCCACTGCCAGTGCGCGGATACCTTCTACGGTTTCACTGCTGGTGCCGCTGCGGCCCAGATGCTCGGTGTTAAAGCAGTGGTGAACTATATTGCGCTCCATACGCAGGTCCTCGGCCATGGTCAGTTGGCGGCCACGGCGAATCTGTTCGAGGCTAACATGCAGCATAAGCGGTGATCGCTGGCGCAGACCGGCTAGGGTCTGGGCTGCCCAGTCGCCATCGGTCTGTTCTAGGGTGTTGATCATATCCATGACGGTGGGCAGTGCAAAGATGCTGTCTATCTGTGGGTCTTGCCATTGGGGTGCTGTTACCGGTGATGGCAAACTAACCAGATCCGCGAGCTGTTCGAAGCGCTCTATGGCGCTGAGCTGGGTGTTGGCGGTGAGGCTCGTCCATAGTTCGGGCATGGAGTCGCTGGCGACTAGGCCATCGGCCAGGCCGGCTGAGAGGGCGTCGCCGCCCACTAACATCTGGCCGGTTAGGGCAAGATATTCACCTAGGTGTCCGGGAGTGCGGCTCAGAAAGAATCCGCCGCCAACATCTGGGAATAGGCCGATATTGGTCTCTGGCATGGCCATCTTGGTGCGCTCGCTAACGATTCGCAGATCAGCCCCCTGAGCCAGTCCCATACCACCACCCATAATCACGCCATCCATAAAGGCGATATAGGGTTTGGGATAGCTGTAGAGCAGGTTGTTGAGGCTGTATTCGGCGGTAAAGAAGTCTTCGAGTGCTGGGTCTTCGGCGATGGCGGCATCGTGAAAGAAACGGATATCACCGCCGGCACAGAAGGCGCCAAATACGCCGCGCTTATTACTGCCGCGGATAGCGACGACTTCTACGCTGGGATTGTCGCGCCAGTCGGTGAACACTGCGGTGAGGTCGATAACCATCTGCAGTGATAGGGCGTTTAGGGCTACGGGGCGGTCTAGGGTGATTAGGCCGACGCCGGCGACGACTTCGCTTTGAATTTGGCTCAAGGGGTGGTTCTCCTGACTGAGCTGCTAAACCCTAAAAAGGTTTAGCAAGCAGCAAAAAACAAAACCGCTCAATAGTGCTTTATTGAGCGGCTCGGTACAGTTAATGTCGGTTAGTTTAAACGGTTGTGAAATGCGCAGCTAGCGCTATCACATTGCTTTTTATTCAGGCCAGTAGGGCTATTGTGCAATTTAGACTGGCAGTAGCGCCGCCGACTGCAGTTTTTTAAGGTCTTTGCTGCCGGTCAAAAACATCGCCCAGCGCAGCTGTTCGCGAAGGATTTCAATTTTCTCAATAACCGCTTCTGTGGACTCTAGTGCCGGCTGTAAAAATGGCTGTGCCAAGGCGCTTATATTGGCGCCGAGACGCAGGCTGCGTGCAATATCTAAGCCATTGCGGAGACCGCCGGAGGCGATTAGGCCGAGCTGGCTGGATTGACTGCGCACTCTTGGAATTAGCTCTGCGGTGTTCATGCCCCAATCCAAAAAGGGTGCGGCTATCTGCTGTTCACGGGTCTCTTCGATGCGGGCGTTTTCGATGCTTGCCCAGCTAGTGCCGCCGCGACCTGCCACTTCGATAAAGTTGACGCCCACATCGATCAGGCGCTGGGCTGAGCTGGGGCCGATACCCGAACCCACTTCTTTGATAATCACTGGCACGCTGAGGGTGGCGCAGCAGGCTTCAATGGCGTCGAGCACACCGCGCCAGTCGCGATCGCCCTGCGGCTGCACCAGTTCTTGCAGTGGATTGAGATGAATAATCATGGCATTGGCTTGCACGCTGTCCACTGCCCGCTGTGCCAGTTCAACACCATGTTGTTGCAGTTGGGTTGCGCCAATATTCCCCAGCAGCATGGCTTCGGGTGCCCAGCGGCGCACATCTTGGGGAAGTCCATCTTGCAGTGCGGCGCGCTGTGAACCCAGTGCCATTGGTATTTGGCAATGCTCGGCGGCTTCCGCTAGGTGACGGTTGATGGCTTCGCCGTGTTCGCAGCCGCCGGTCATGGCGCCAATAATCAGTGGCGCAGAGCAGTATTGATTGAGAAATACGGTTGAGCAGTCCACTTCATCTACATGTAGCTCTGGCATGGCGTTGTGTTCGAAACGAATACGGTCAAAGCCAGCTGAGGTGGCAGCTTGATGTTCGGCTTGCAGGGCCAAATGAATATGGTCCGCTTTGCGTTGGCTAATCTCAGTCATACTGCTGTTCTTCTTCTTGTTGGCCGTGGATAAAATCCACTAATACCATATGCGGTACAGTCAGGGCGGCGAGGCCGGTAAAGGTCAATTGTAACAGTGCTGGGGTCACAGCTGATACGGATGCCGAGCCACTGTTGGTCTGTAATAGAAAATAAATTGCCCCGGCGGCATAGGCCAAGAGGCTGTAAATGACCGCTTCTCGGGCACTCCGTTGACGCTGTTCTGTGGGAATATTGCGCCAGATTCGCTGCAAATGGCTGCGACTGTGCCAGAGGCAGAAATACAGGGCAAAGCTCACCAGTGGCGGCAGCAGATAGGCCAGTGCTATGAGCAGGGTCAAACTTAGCAGCGACTTGCGCCAGCGGGCCTGGTAAAGGCTGTAGATGGCATAGGCAAATAGGCTGACAAGCCAGGGCAACAGTAGCTGGTCGATGTGATTGAGCAGCCAGAGACTATTTTCATCGCCTACTAAGACTGCAAACAGCGGTTCTACGGCGGCGCGCTGTAAAATCGGTATGGCAATCACCACTAGGCTGCCATGGGCGATTAGGGGCAACCAGGCGGCTTTTGTTATGGGTGGGCTGATATGGCGAATATCGCTGCTGCCAAAGTGCAGTGCTGAGATAATCAGAAAAAATATTAGGCTGGGCAGGGGATAGAGCCACCAGAGGCCGGCCACGCTGGCTGCCATAACTAAATAAATAATATGGAATAGCATCCAAGGGATTAGGCCGCTGGGCCAGCCCACACGTCTCGCGACAGCGCCATCAAGACCACCATGGGGCACGCCGATCAGCAGTATCGCGGCTATCGCGATAACAGACCCATTGGATAATAGGCCCCAGTCAGGCACGGGATAGCTTCTCTGCTACCTGCTTTGCGATCAGTTCTGCAGTCTGCTTTAAAAACGGCATCTTGGGCATAGCGGCGATCACCCGCAACCAGTCGCTGAGGCTGGCTTGGCCGAGCATAAAGCGCGCAAACTGATCGCCGGTCAAGGCTTTGGCCATACGCATATACAGGGAGACGGCGAGATCTGGGCGGTTTAGCAAGACCCCGTTAAAAATACGGTCCATTGCGGTAAGGCGACTGGAGATCGGTGTGGGGACTGCCATATTGCCCTCGGCAATACCCGAAGCCAGTTGGCTTATCTGTTGTTGGATATGCTGAAAGGCATAACCTGAAGAGCGTCTCACGGCGCCACTGGCAGCCCCAATATTGGCGATTAGCGGCTGTTCTGATGATGTCGTACTCGATGAGGCATCGGTGATCAGGGTATCCATAGGGATCACGCCCATCTCTTCACTGATAATCTCCTCTACTTCAATATTATTTACGCGCAGCCAATCCTCGATGGCATTGCGGTACCAGTCTTGGGGCTGCAGGCTGGCGGAGATCAGGGTCGACTCAATCAATAGATGGTGATCGGAAAAGGGCAGGGCATAGATAAAATGCAGTCCCTGGGACTGATCGACTCGAAAGTCCATTAGGGTGGCCACATGGGGATCTTTGATCGGCTCTTTACTGTGGATATGCCAGCCGAGAAAATGTTGGCGCAAACCATCCTCAGCAATCTTTGGCGGTCGGCTGTCATAGACGGTTTTGGCGCTGTAACGGCCTTTTTCAGTCTCAATAATGGTTTGCTGCTGTTGCCGGTGCAGTGCGGTAACCGAGTCTTCAATAAGACTCACGGGGTCGCGCAGCTGTGCTCCACGACCGAGCAGATAGTCCGCGGAGCTAAGGCTCAGATAGCTGTATTGTTTGCTGTTGTGAATCACTCGACTGGTGTCATCGATCAGCTGCCAGCGGTGCCAGCGACCCTTTGTCGAATGGGTTAGTTGCTCGCTCTGATGATCCTCAGCCCAGAGGCTCCAGCTGCAGTCTCGCTGTTCCACGGTTTGCGGTTCAATCACTACTGTAGTGGGCGGATTGTCTTGGGCAGCGAGCTGCGCTGCCAGGGTGAGACCGGCATTGCCGCCGCCAATAATGGCGATATCAAACTCAGTTGACACCGGCTAATCCTTTTAAGTGTTTGTGTAAATTAGCTCTGTGCTGAGGTATTTTTTTGAGCCCTAGCTGAATGCCTATTCCGCTGCACAGATCGATCAGACTGATGACACTAAGGCGCGCTTTGGTGATCTTATTGACCACGGTACGGCCGCGCCACCAGTGCAATCCCCCCCGTTGCAGTTGGCGTCCAATTTGCCCATAGACCCGCAGCGCCACAATAATTGAGAATCTGCTGCGCCAGGGTAACAGGTGGATGCCCACCAGGGCGCTGGCGTAATAGGTCTCGGCTAACTCTAACAGCTGATTGATGGCAGCGGCCACCGGTATATGGGTTTCATTGGCAGCCCGGGCTATATGCTCGGGGCTGATGGAGACATCAAACCAGCTGGAGGGCAGGTAACGGCGATCCATCTTGGCATCTTCAAGTACATCACGGGCGATATTGGTGAGCTGCATGGCGACACCTAAATCAATGGCAAAGGCATCGGCGCGAGGGTGCTGGCAGTTGAGGACTCGGCACATCATCAGTCCCACAGTGCCGGCCACCGCATGACAGTAACGCAGCAGTTCCGCTTCCGTCTCAAGGGCCGTGGGATGCTGGTCCCGGAGCATGCCATCGAGTAGTTCGCCGGCGGCATTTAGCGGGATATTGGTTTCGGCGGCGAGTGCCACAAAAGCCCCTAGCTCGGGAACTGTTTTAACGGCAGGGTGTTGGGGATTGCTTAATCCCGCACGAATATCTTCCAGAGAGTCGAGTCGGTGGGGAAGATCTCCATCCGCTAGATCATCCACAAAGCGGCAGAATTGATAGAGCCGTGCGGCGCGATCCGCTAACTCTGGGCCAAGAAACAGGCTGGCCCAATAAAACGATTTACCGTTTCGGGCGAGAACCTGCTTGGCCTGCGAGTTTTGCATTGATTATCCGCCTGAGCCTACCTCGACCCCAGTCAATAGTTCTTCAACCACCTTAGCTGAGCTGACCACGCCCGGCAGTCCCGCGCCCGGGTGAGTGCCGGCGCCGACAAAGTAGAGGTTGGAGATGGCACGATCGCGATTGTGGAAACGAAACCAAGCGGACTGCGTGAGGCGCGGCTCGATGGAGAAACCGGCACCGTGCATAGAGCGATAGTCTTTGGCGAAATCCTCTGGTGTCATCCAGAACACTTCTTCGATCACTGAGGATAACTCCGGCAGGATGGTCTCTTCCAAAGACTGAACAATTCGGTCGCGCAACTTTGCCCCTTCAGTTTCCCACTCAACATCGCCGAGCAGGTTGGGCACCGGGCAGAGCACATAAAAGGATTCGCAACCCTCCGGCGCAAAGCTTGTATCTGTGGCGGTGGGGCGGTGGACATAGAGAGAGTAGTCTTCACTCATGGTTTTGTGATCAAAGATCTCGGTAAGCAATTCCTTAAACCGCGGTCCCATCCAAATACTGTGGTGAGCCACATCGGGATAGAGTTTGCGGGTACCAAAATAGAGCACATAGAGGCCCATTGAATACTGTTTTTTGATGGTCGGCATGCTGAAGGTCTTTTTTGCCGGCAGCAGATGCTTGTAACAGGTCTCAGGATCGCCACCAAAAACCACCAAATCCGCGTCTATTACCTCACCTGAACTGAGTCGCACACCGGTGGCCTGTTTGCCTTGGAGTACAATTTCATCAACATCCGCGTCAAGCTGGGTTTTTATGCCCTGACGGTCCATTAAATTGCCTAATTCTTCCACCAGCTTGCCGGTACCGCCCATACAAAAGAACACACCCCAGCGCCGCTCGAGATAGTGAATCAGGGTATAGATTGCCGTGGTTTTAAAGGGGTTGCCGCCCACTAACAGGGGGTGAATCGAAAACGCCTGGCGGATCAGCGGATGCTTGAGGTGGCTGCCAACCATCTGCGAGACGCTGCGATAGCACTTCAGCATCAGCAGGGCTGGAACCTGTTTGACCATATCCCAGACCCGGGTGAAGGGACGGTGGACTAGTTCTTTAAAGCCAATATCGTAAACCCGCTTGGATTTTTCTAGTAGCTTTAGGTAGCCATCCGCATCATCTTCACTAAAGCGGCGGATTTCGGTGAGGGTATCTTCAATCGAAGCACGGTAATCAAATTGGCTACCGTCGGCGAAATGAAAGCGATAAAAGGGATCCAGGGGTACAAACTGCAGATGATCTTCAAGTTTCTCATCAAACAGCTCAAAGAGTTCGTCAAATAGAAAAGGTGCGGTGATAACAGTGGGACCTGCATCGTGACGATAACCGCCCCGCTGAAAAACCTGGGCGCGACCGCCGAGGCTTTGCAGACGTTCTAATAAGGTGACTTCGTAGCCGAGTTTACGCAATCTCAGTGCTGTGGCTATTCCGGCAAATCCTGCTCCAATGACTACTGCTTGTTGAACGTCCTGCGGTGTTTTTTGTGTCAAGCGATCTGCCCTTGGTGTTTGATGATATTAGTATTGGTGGTCATTTTTTTTACTGAGGCGACCAATCCTGCGGTGACCGATTGTAATTGCGGCGGCACCGACACTACCAGCAGCTCTGCCTGAGCCAGCCAGTAATCTACTGATTGATTAGCCTGCAAAATCACATCACTGCTAGCGATACGTTTCTGCCAGTGGCTCAGTTTACTGAGATCATCAGACTGGTACCAGAGATTAAAATCATCGGCATTTGAGCCGTGTTGGGCAAAGAGGCTAACAACTAAGTTGGGCTTGCGGCCATCGAGATCGCTAGAACGGCGGCTCGAGGGAATAATATCGTCGATATCGTTGCGACCCTGATAGGCGAGGCCACAGAATCCGACTAATTTTTCAAGACATTGCAGCTCAGAATTAAGAGTTGAGTTTTGTTCCGCGTTTAAGCCCGCAGCTATGGCTGCGCCCTTGATCGGAGCAATTAACAGTGGCGCGGTTTTGCCTTTGGCAATGCGCTGCCAGTCCTCTAGATTGGCGCATTCGCGCTGAGTAATATCTGAAATCTGACCGCTGCAAGTTTCTTGCATTGCCTGAGCTAACAAGGCTACCAGTTTACCTCCGTAGAGGGAGTTTCTGGCGCCGAGCTCGAAGGCTTTTGCCACCATCCAGTCGCCGAGGCAGAGTGCCATATCAGCGCCGAAGTGCTGATGGATGCTCTCTTGACCA
>Ga0208971_1000122_pt1 | contig 54969 bp, 45 predicted proteins | sample AOAMet1_18_M0_10_2_FD_188229 | JGI IMG/M metagenome (GOLD analysis project Ga0208971, IMG submission 188229) | Ammonia-oxidizing marine microbial communities from Monterey Bay, California, USA - CAN11_18_M0_10 (SPAdes) | ecosystem: Environmental > Aquatic > Marine > Intertidal zone | place...
CCCTAGTTCTCATATATTGGTGCGGAAGGCGGGACTTGAACCCGCACAGCCATAGGCCACTACCCCCTCAAGATAGCGTGTCTACCAATTCCACCACTCCCGCATAAACTTAACCCTCGGGTAATTCTTGTCCCGAGTCAATAACATCACTTGGTGTTGTCTCCAGCACAGGCAAATCAGACGCCTCAGCTTCAAATGTCATGTCTGGGATGTCACCCACTGGTACATCGCTCTCCAGGGGTTGTGCAGGTGCCATGTCAACGGCTTCCATCGGCAACTCGAAGCCCAGATCATCATCACCCGCGGTGCGGCTATCAGCGATCATCGCCAAACCAAAGCTGCTCGCAAAGAAAGCCGCGACTAGCCACGCTGTAAGTTTGGTCAAAAGATTTGCGCTACCCACACTGCCAAAGAGTGTTTGCGAGCCACCCGCACCAAATGATGCACCAATATCAGCGCCTTTGCCCTGCTGCATCATAATCAGGCCAATAATGCCCAAAGCTACTAGCAGGTGTACCACCAAAATAATCTGTTCCACTACGCCCTCCCAGCACTTGCAGCGCTGGCAATTTGCCAAAAACTTTTGGCTTCTAATGAAGCTCCCCCAACGAGGGCTCCGTCAATATTATCGCACTCAAACAACACACCCGCATTTTCCGGTTTTACACTTCCCCCGTAAATGATGGGAATTCCGGATCCAGCAGCACCGTAGTGCTCCTGCAAGCGCAGTCTTATCACCTCGTGCATCGCGTCCGCCTGAGCGGGTGATGCCGTGCGCCCAGTGCCAATCGCCCAAATAGGCTCGTAAGCCACCACGAGATTGTCACAAGGTACCTGCGCCAAAGAACTCAATAGCTGCTCACTCACCACCTTGTCTTGCTGACCGGCCTCACGTTGACCAAGCGCCTCTCCAACACAAACCACCGGATGAAGTCCGGCAGCAGTAGCCGATCTCGCCTTGATGGCAACCTGCGCATCGGACTCAAGGTACAGTGATCGCCGCTCGGAGTGACCAATTATGACGTACTGACACCCCATTTCAGCGAGCATTTGACTCGCCACTTCACCGGTAAAAGCACCTTCAACTTGCTCAGCGCAATTTTGGGCGCCTAGTAGTAGCCCTTCACAGGCTTCACTCACAGCCCCCAAATAGGGCGTGGGTGGACACAAGACCGCGTCTACCCCTGACAGCCTCGGCAATCCTCGCCACTGCTGTGAAAACGCTTCAATCAATGCCAAGCTGCCGTGCATTTTCCAGTTGGCGATGACTAGTCCCGCCATAAGGCCTGCTCCAGCCAAATCAGGCGCGCGAGAATAGCTGAAGCCCCTCGTGACCGCAAGCGCCTAGAATTTAAAGACCACACCTCAAGCACATCGAATAACATCGGCAACCTGTTCGGCGAGCTGTTTAATTTCAACAGCGTCATCACCCTCGACCATGACCCTAATCACGGGCTCGGTACCTGAAGGCCGCAGCAAGAGCCTTCCCCGCCCCTCCAAGGCGCTCTCCACTTCACGGCAAATTGCAGACACCGGATTATCGCCCGCCAAATCGAGACTGGTTTCTGGCAGGGGTACATTGATCATGACTTGCGGTAGGCGCTTCATGCCCGACAGCAAGTCAGACAGCGACCGGCCACTGGCGACAATTGCCTTGAGCACTTGCAATGCAGCTACAATCCCATCTCCTGTAGTCGTCACGTCCCCGCAAATCAAATGCCCAGAAGACTCTCCTCCCAGCTGCCAACCCTCAGCGGCCATGCGCTCGCGCACGTACCGATCACCTACCTTCGTTCTGGCTAATTGAACACCTTGTTCTCCAAGGGCTATCTCAAGGCCCATGTTGGACATTTGGGTGCCAACCACCCCTGGGTCGGACTGTCCGACAGCAAGGCGGTGCATCGCCAAGACGTAAAGCAAGGCATCACCATCAATAAGAGACCCATCGGCATCGACAAAGAGAACCCGATCACCATCGCCATCAAAAGCGATTCCAAAATCAGCTCCAGTCTCAACAACTTGCTGACTGAGCAATTCAGTCGCCGTAGAACCCACACCCTCATTGATGTTAAAGCCATCTGGCTCAGCGCCGATAACAGTGGCGTTAGCACCCAGCTCACGAAATACAGCGGGGGCCACGTTATAAGTAGCGCCGTGGGCGCAGTCGAGTACGATATTTAGACCTTTCAGGGTGTATTGTCCCGGCAAGGTGGCTTTGCAAAATTCAATATACCTGCCCGCAGCATCGTTCAATCGCGTTGCCTTGCCCAACTGAGCCGAATCTACGGTTTGCATCGGAATATCGAGCGCCGCCTCGATAGCCAGCTCTAATTCGTCAGATAACTTCGCACCAAGCCCCGAAAAAAACTTGATACCGTTATCGTAGTAGGGATTATGAGAAGCGCTGATGACGATGCCTACTGCGGCATTCTGGCTACGCGTCATCATGGCAATAGCCGGCGTGGGCAAGGGACCCAGCAATTTCACATTGGCACCTGCAGCCACAAGACCTGCCTCAAGAGCAGATTCAAACATGTAGCCCGATACTCGAGTGTCCTTGCCAATAATAACCGACACTTTATCTGCTGAACGCTCAGAAAACACGCGGCCACAGGCCCATCCCAGTCGCAGCATAAATTCTGGCGTGATCGGCGTTTCGCCGACTCGTCCACGGATCCCGTCGGTTCCAAAATATTTTTTATTCATAGCGAGGCCTCTGTACAAGCAGTCATCATGGCGACAGCGTCCATTGTTTCGACCACATCGTGCACTCGCAAAATATGAGCACCTCCGATCATGGCGAGAACGGCTAGCGCCAAACTTGCGGGTAAACGCTGTGAGGTGTCGCGGTCGAGGACCGAGGCTATCATGGACTTACGCGACAAGCCCACCAAAACGGGTTGACCGAGGGCGGCGACCTCAGACAAGCGATTCAGTAAAGTAAAGTTATGCTTGGGTGTTTTGCCGAACCCAAATCCAGGGTCGAAAACTAACCGTTCACGCGAGATACCTGCATCAGCGCACAGGGCCGCTCGTTGCTCGAGAAACTCAATGACCTCAGACACCACATCGCGATACTGAGGGCCTGCTTGCATAGTCAACGGGTCTCCCTGCATGTGCATTAAGCAAATGGGTAAACCCGTCTTGGCCGCTGCTTCAACAGCTCCCTCCCGACCCAAGGCGCGCACATCGTTGATCATACCGACACCGGCTTCAGCCCCGGCTAACATGACCTTTGGCGTGCTGGTATCCAGAGACACTTCGACGTCGAACCGGTTTTTGATGCAGGTAATGGCCCCAAGAACACGATCCATCTCTTCCTGTTCTGAAACGGCAAGCGCTCCAGGACGAGTAGATTCGCCACCCACATCTAAAAAGGAAGCGCCGGCCACCACCATAGTTTCAGCGGCGCGGCACAGGGCATCAAAATTCAGACCTGAACCACTAAAAAGTGCTCCACCGTCTGAAAAGGAATCAGGAGTCACGTTGAGAATGCCCATAACTAAGGGCTTCCTCAGGGAGAGTTCCCGGTCAGGGCAGACCAATCGTGTCGGCCCAAAGCCCGGAATTTTCATGGCATCAACAGTAACTTAATGCTCGCCAGCAGGATCGCCGATAGGACCCACGGAATCGGTCGAAGATGAGGCGCCATCATCGGATTGGCTGTCTCCGGAGTCGCCCCAATCTGCGGGGGGACGCGGGACTCTTTCGTTCATAATGTCGTCAATCTGGTCTGCGTCGATGGTCTCGTACTGCATGAGTGCTTCCGCCATCACGTCGAGCTTTTTACGATTTTCCTCAAGGATTTGATGTGCACCCTGATAGCACTCATCAATAATATTTCTAACTTCGGCGTCAATAGCACGTGCCGTTTCGTCTGACATTGCTTTAGCGGGCTGTCCAGCACTGCGACCCAAGAACACCTCTTCACCACCCTCGTCATACATCAATGGTCCCAACTTAGGAGACAAGCCCCACTTAGTGACCATGTTCCGGGCAATTTCCGTCGCTCGCTGAATATCGTTAGAGGCACCCGTAGTAATACCCTCCGGGCCCAATGTCATTTCCTCAGCGACACGCCCACCAAACAAGCTAGTGATTTGGCTCACAATATGTCGACGGCTGTGACTGTAGCGATCTTCCTCTGGAAGAAACATGGTGACACCGAGGGCTCTACCGCGAGGAATAATGGACACCTTGTAAACGGGATCATGCTCAGGCATCAACCGTCCCACAATGGCGTGCCCCGCTTCGTGATATGCCGTATTTAACTTCTCTTTCTCTGACATCACCATGGACCGTCGCTCTGCGCCCATCATGATTTTGTCTTTTGCCAATTCAAACTGCTGCATACCTACCATACGCACCCCGGATCGAGCAGCGAACAAGGCTGCCTCGTTTACCAAGTTGGCAAGATCGGCACCAGAAAAGCCCGGCGTTCCTCTGGCAATCTTCGACGGCTCAACATCTTCACCCAGCGGCACTTTGCGCATGTGAACTTTTAAAATATGTTCTCGCCCCCGGATATCTGGCAAGCCAACGACCACTTGCCGATCAAACCGGCCAGGGCGCAGCAGCGCAGGATCCAGTACGTCAGGCCGGTTAGTCGCAGCGATCACAATGACGCCGTCACTACCTTCAAAGCCGTCCATTTCTACCAGCAGCTGGTTGAGTGTTTGCTCTCTCTCATCGTGTCCACCGCCAAGGCCCGCACCCCGATGACGTCCAACCGCATCGATCTCGTCAATGAAAATAATGCAGGGAGACTGCTTCTTAGCCTGTTCAAACATGTCACGCACACGAGACGCGCCGACACCCACAAACATTTCGACAAAATCTGAACCCGAGATTGAGAAGAAGGGGACCTTCGCCTCACCCGCGATAGCCTTAGCCAGCAGCGTTTTACCGGTTCCCGGCTGTCCAACCATCAGAATTCCCCTGGGAATCCTGCCACCTAATTTTTGGAATCGGCTGGGGTCTCGAAGGTATTCAACCAACTCTTGTACATCTTCTTTGGCTTCATCTACCCCTGCCACATCGGCAAAGGTCGTCGTTATTTGGTCTTCGCCCAATAGCTTGGCTTTGCTCTTACCAAAACTCATCGGGCCACCACGGCCACCGCCGCCACCTTGCATCTGGCGCATGAAGAACATGAATACGGCAATAATGATGAGAATAGGGAAACTGGCAACCAGCAACTGTGTCCAAACGCTTTGCTGCTCAGGCTTTCGACCCTCAACCTCCACGCTGTGGGTCAGCAGATCATCCATCAGCTTAGGGTCTTCGACCATGGGCCGAATGGTTTCGAAGTTAGAGCCATCATAACGTTCTGCACTGATCGTGAGTCCGTCAACAACCACTTTGCGAATTCGATCGTTGTTAATTTCCTCGATAAAGCTGGAATATCCAACCTGCTCGGTAGTGCCCTGCATACTGAAGTTGTTGAATACAGAGAGCAGGACCGCGGCAATAACGAGCCATAGGAGCAGATTCTTCGCCATATTGTTCAAAACTCTAACCTCACTCTAAATACTGAGACACGCAAAAGGTGTCGTTACAGGGTACTACGTTGGGCCGCCATGACTAGATTTCAAGCCCTGATTGTGGCCGTCGGCCTTCACTCGATACCCCCAGCCTACTCCCATCACAGTAAAACTGCGCCGTTATTGCCCTTTGAATCCTGAGGCAACAAGATAAACCTCCCGCGATCTTGGGCGGGAGGCCTCGGGTTTCCGCGTCAAAACACGATCGAAATTCTGTCTGGCAGTACTCATCACAGCCTCGAACCCTTCTCCCTGAAAGACCTTACTCACCAACGTCCCACCTTTTTCTAAGGTTTGAGTTGCCAAATCCAACGCCAATTCAACCAAATACATAGATCGTGGTTGATCAACCGCGCTCACACCGCTCATATTGGGCGCCATATCTGACAACACAACGTCGACGGCGCTTTCTCCAAGTAAATCTAGCAGAGCTTCAAACACTGCCTCCTCCGTGAAGTCACCCAGGATGAACTCAACATCGGCTAGGCTGTCCATTGGCAAAATGTCACTGGCGATGACACGGCCGCGAGCACCGACCATTTCGACCGCCACCTGAGACCAGCCCCCGGGCGCCGCCCCCAAGTCTAAAACCGTCATACCCGGTTTAATAACTCGGTCACGGTCATTAATCTCTTTCAACTTGTAGCAAGCTCGGGAGCGGTAGCCCTCCTTCACTGCGCGTTGCACGTAGAGATCTTCGCGATGCTCTTTTAGCCATGCGCGACTCGAAGAACGTTTCTTAACCATAGGTGGGGGACTCTCATCACAGTCTGACGTACACTATACGGCCCCGAGTATAGATGACCACGATGGAAAGCGAGCGCAAAACCCCAAAAACCTCATTGAGCAACACTGTGCTCCGGCAATACCGGGCCATTGCGCATAAGCTCAACCCCGTCGTGCGTGTTGGGGGTAATGGCTTGAGCACAAACGTGCTCGCAGAGGTTGACCGAGCGCTGGGCGACCACGAACTCATCAAAATAAAAATCGCCGTCGGTGACCGCGATCTTCGAGACGCTTTGATAGAGCAGTTGTGCCAAACGACCCACGCCCAACTGGTACAGCGCATTGGCAATACGGCGACGCTGCTGCGTCGTAACCCCCAGGCAGATCCCCGCAAATCAAACCTGCAAAGAACACTGTAAAACGGCCCTAAGCTTTGCGCCCCAACCTAGGATTTCTTTTGCCTGTGACGCAGCACCGCATCAGTCAGGGACTGGGGGCGTCTCTTTTATGAGACCTGTCATCGGGTAAGCGGTAACCGCGACTACAACAGCACGCTGACTATTTGAAAAACAAGCAGTGATAGCAAATAGGCCCCCACGAGATAGCTCAGGAGCATGGACAGCGCTAAGCGGGCTGAACCCTCTCGCGCAAGTATTACCACAGTAGACACACATTGGAGGGCAACGGCGAAGAACACCAACAACGCTATCCCCGAGCCCAGTGGTAAACCGCTGGCCTGTATATGATCGACTAGCGGCAGCATATTTTCCTCGGATCCTTCGATACCAAAAATAGTGCCTAAGGTTCCCACAAAAACCTCTCGAGCAAGAAAGCTCGTTAAAATCGCGATCCCGTAACGCCAGTCAAGTCCCAAGGGGGCAAACACGGGTTCCACGAAGTGCCCGAGGGTTCCAAGCCAGGACTGCCCAAGATCTGCCCCACCATTTGGAAAATAACCCAACACCCAAACTACCATGGTGACAGCGAGGATAATCTTGCCTGCCTGGGTCACGAATTGCTGACAACGATTCCAGGCGTTGCGCAGCAATGGCTTGGCCGTTGGCAGTCGATAAGGCGGTAGCTCAAGCACAAAGGGTTGCTCAGGCTGCTTATTTTTTGACGCCTTACTCACAAAACCCGTCACCAGCAAAGCCACAAGCATGCCAAAAAAGTATATGGCGAAGAGCGCCATGCCTTGCCAGCCTATCAGGCCAAATAAAACCGTGTCGCTAGGAATGAAGGTGGCTATTAGCAGCGCATAAACAGGTAACCGTGCCGAGCACGGCATGAGCGGAATAGCCAAATAAGTCATCATTCTTTGACGCGGCGAATCGACGGAACGCGCCGCATAGATGGCTGGAATCGCGCAGGCGACACCCGATAGCAAAGGGATAAAGCTTTTTCCTGTCAGACCAAAGACCCTCAGCGGGCGGTGGCAAATAAGGGCGGCTCTGGCGAGATAGCCCGAGTCCTCCATGATGCCGATGACCAAGGTCAACACAAAAATTTGAGGAACAAAAACAAGAAAAGCACCGACGCCACCAAACAAAGCATCGGCAACAAAGTCAGCGATAACTTTATTGGGAATTAATGGCACCACGGCTTGACCCAAACCAGAAACAACAGACTCTACCGCGTCCATAATCGGCGCCGACCATGTGAAAATAGATTGGAAAAACAGAAACATAATGGCAAAGAAGGCCAGCCCACCCAGTGCAGTGCTAAGAAAAAAACGATCTAACCTGAGCTGAGAGTTGATCAGCACGTCGCCCTTGGGACTAAACTTTTCCGCCAATTGTTGAGCTGTACCGCGCAGAATTTCGTTCGGGGTTTCACGCCAATTACGGTCGGCATGGAGGGGCAGTGCTGCATCAACTCCCAAGCACTCAACTAGGGATTCAAATCCCTGACTCTCCCTAGCGGAAACCGAAATCACCTGAACGCCTAAGGCCTCCGAAAGCCCAATGGGGTCAAAGTGCAGCTGGTTGTCCCTGATCACATCGGACATATTTGCCAAAATCGTGACCGGCTTTTGGTGAAGTTGGCACTCCCTGATTACCTGCAGGATAAAATGCAAACACTTTTCGAGCCGAGTGGCGTCGGCAACGCACAAAACATGGCTGACATTGTCATCTGCCAGCGCTTCATTAAGAAAGCTCACCGCAATGGCTTCTTCACCTGAAATAGGCTCTAGGGAGTAAGTGCCCGGGAAATCAACGAGCTCAGTGTCCGGAAGGCTAACCATCGGGCCGCTGGCCACATCAACTGTAATGCCCGGATAATTAGCGACCCGTTGGCTCAAGCCTGTTAGGCGATTGAACAGCGAGCTTTTCCCTGAGTTTGGGCTACCAAGAAGTAGCACCCGCCTCATGCCAAGCCCTCCACAGGATTATTGATCGCGACATGCACTGCAGCTGCGATATCCCGGTCCAAGGAAAATACCGAGTTACTGATACCGTAAACTCGGGGAGCTCCAAAACCTGGATTTAAGAGGCAACGAACTCGAGCGCCCGGCTGAAAACCAAATTCCATGACCCTCCCTTGGTACGAAACCGACAGGGTGTCACCAAAGCCAGTGACAGTGGCGGCCTCTCCAGGACGCAGGTCCCAGAGGGCTTTGACAGCAGAGGCGTTATTCATAGGGCACAGCACTTAATGAGAAAGAGAATCAATACAGGCTATCGAGAAAGTAAGCCAGATTCAAACTAGGGGAGCTTAAATGTGGTGCACACGCTCAATTTCGTAATAAATATCGCCGCTAGGAGCCTTTACCACCACCTCGTCGCCCTCACTTTTTCCCACCAAAGCCCGCGCAATAGGAGAACTCACCGAGATTAGATTGGCCTTAACATCAGATTCGTCCTCACCCACAATTCGGTAAGTGACCGGGTTATCGTTTTCTGTGTTGATCAGGTCAACCGTCGTCCCGAAAATAACTTTTCCGGTATTGGGGATCGCACTAACGTCAATGATTTGGGCGTGAGAAAGTTTGTGTTCGATATCTTGTATGCGGCCCTCAGCAAAACTCTGCTGTTCCCTGGCTGCGTGATATTCAGCATTTTCTTTGAGATCGCCGTGCTCACGCGCCTCTGCGATGGCCTGAATAATTCTAGGTCGATCTTCACGCTTAAGTCGGTCTAGCTCATCTCTTAAAGACTGCTCCCCGGCAACGGTCATGGGCACTTTATTCATGCTGTGATGCTCTCATGTAAATCCTGTAACCTTCTTACGGAAATATCAGTTTCCTGTTCAAGCGCCATGCAGACTGCCTCTGCTGCCGCCAATGTCGTCGTGTAAAAAACTCGGTGCTGCTCAGCGCTCGCGCGAATGGGGGCGGAGTCCTGAATGGCGGTTCGACCCTCAGTGGTATTTACCACCAGACTCGCTTCGTCGTTTTTTATCAGATCAACGATGTGAGGTCGACCCTCTCGGACTTTATTGATCCGGCGGACTTGCAAGCCCGCCGATTCCAGCGCTTTTGCCGTGCCACCCGTGGCGGCAAGGGTGAAGCCGCGGTCAACCAAACGCCTTGCCACGTCAATAGCCGCAGGTTTGTCTGCATCTCGCACACTAAACAATGCCAAACCCGATTGAGGTGGCTCATCTCCCGCCCCAAGCTGTGCTCTGGCAAATGCCGCTGCAAAGGTGTCCCCCGTACCCATCACCTCACCAGTAGACTTCATTTCTGGGCCTAAGATAGGGTCAATACCGGGAAACTTGTTGAACGGTAGTACCGCTTCTTTAACAGCAAAGTAAGGCGGCACAACTTCTCGAGTCACCCCCTGATCTGCCAGTGACTGACCAGCCATGCAGCGCGACGCTATCTTCGCCAGAGATATGCCCACTGCTTTTGAGACGAACGGAACCGTTCTAGATGCTCGAGGATTAACCTCGATAACGTAAATTTCCTCATCTTGGTAAGCGAGCTGAACATTCATGAGCCCGCAGACCCCAAGCTCAATGGCCATTGCACGGACCACATCCCGCATTTGATCTTGTACATCTGCATCAAGGCTATAAGGTGGCAGTGAGCAAGCAGAATCACCAGAATGGACGCCGGCCTGCTCAATGTGTTGCATGATCGCGCCGATCACGACTGCCTTACCGTCACTCACTGCATCGATATCTACTTCAATGGCAGCGCTGAGAAAACTGTCGAGCAGAACCGGAGAGTCCTCAGAGACTCGCACGGCATCACGCATGTAGCGCAATAAATCTTCCTCTCGGTACACAATCTCCATGGCGCGGCCGCCAAGCACATAGGAAGGCCGTACGACCAGTGGGTAGCCAATGGCGGCTGCCGCTGCAATCGCTTCATCAACGCTGCGTACCGTCGTGTTCTCGGGCTGACGCAATCCCAACTTTTGGATCATGTGCTGAAAGCGCTCACGATCTTCAGCTCGATCTATCTGATCGGGGGTTGTACCAATGATAGGTACCCCAGCACTCTCCAAAGCTCGAGCCAGCTTCAGGGGCGTCTGCCCGCCGAACTGAACGATCACACCCTCGGGCTTTTCTAAAGCAACAATTTCCAGAACATCTTCAAGAGTTACCGGCTCAAAGTAGAGTCGATCAGAGGTGTCGTAATCTGTCGACACGGTTTCAGGGTTACAGTTGACCATGATGGTTTCATAACCGTCCTCACGCATGGCGAGGGCGGCATGAACACAGCAATAGTCGAATTCAATTCCCTGACCAATGCGATTAGGCCCACCACCAAGCACCACAATTTTGCGCCGGTCGCTAGTTGCCGCCTCACACTCTTCCTCGTAGGTAGAGTACATATAAGCAGTCGAGGTCGCGAACTCTGCCGCACAGGTATCAACCCGCTTGTACACAGGGCGCAAGCCAAGACTGTGGCGGTATTCGCGTACCTCTGTCTCAGACGCGACCAACAACACCGCTAACCGAGCATCAGAGAAACCTTTGCGTTTGAGCACTCTTAGTTCGGCATAACTCAAACTACTGAGCGCTCTTCCCGCTAAACGACCCTCGGCAGCCACCAGATCTTCAATTTGTACAAGGAACCAAGGATCAATGCCTGAATAACCCGCGACCTCCTCAAGGGAGAAACCGGAACGAAAAGCATCGGCGACAAACCAGATTCTTTCCGCACAAGGATTGGTTAGGGCATCAATAAGCTCAGCACGAGTATCGGCATCGGTCACGGTAATTTGTGATTCGAAGCCCGACGAGCCGACCTCTAGGCCTCGAAGCGCTTTTTGTACGGACTCCTGAAAGGTTCGACCAATTGCCATCACCTCGCCCACTGACTTCATTTGCGTGGTCAGCCGTGCATCAGCCGTCGCAAATTTTTCAAAAGCAAAACGTGGGATCTTAGTAACGACATAGTCAATAGAAGGCTCAAAAGATGCCGGAGTAACGCCACCCGTGATCTCATTTTCAAGCTCATCGAGTGTGTAACCCACTGCAAGCTTTGCCGCCACCTTGGCAATGGGGAACCCGGTTGCCTTAGAAGCCAGAGCAGAAGACCGGGATACCCGAGGGTTCATCTCGATGACCACCATGCGACCCGTATCAGGGCACAGACCAAACTGAACGTTTGAACCACCGGTTTCCACACCAATCTCGCGCAGCACCTTGAGAGAGGCATCCCGCATCACTTGGTATTCTTTATCCGTCAGCGTCTGAGCAGGGGCGACCGTAATCGAGTCGCCTGTGTGGACTCCCATGGCATCGAAGTTTTCAATAGAGCAAATGATAATGCAGTTATCTTTGCGGTCCCGCACCACCTCCATCTCATACTCTTTCCAGCCAATCAGAGATTCGTCGATAAGCAATTCATTCGTTGGGGACAGGTCAAAGCCACGCTGACAAATGGCCTCAAACTCATCACGATTGTAAGCAATACCTCCACCGGAACCGCCCATCGTAAAGGACGGCCTAATGATGCAGGGGAAGCCGAGGTCACCCAGCACTTTAAAGGCCTCATCCATGGAGTGCACTGTTGAGGCACGGGGCGTCTCCAAACCAATCCGCTTCATAGCCTGATCGAATAGTTCTCGATCTTCCGCCTTATCGATCGCGTCCTTACTGGCGCCGATCATCTCAACGCCATACTTATTAAGAACACCCTCGGCAGCCAATTTAAGCGCGCAATTTAACGCTGTTTGACCACCCATCGTCGGCAAGATGGCGTCGGGGCGTTCTCGCTCGATAATCCTGGCTACTGTCTGCCATTCTACCGGCTCAATATAGGTCGCATCGGCCATCGCCGGATCGGTCATAATAGTGGCAGGATTTGAGTTCACCAGTATGACGCGATAACCCTCCTCCCGCAGTGCCTTACAGGCCTGTGCACCGGAGTAGTCAAATTCGCAGGCCTGGCCGATAACAATAGGACCCGCACCCAGTATTAATATGCTCTCTAGGTCATGACGTTTTGGCATTTCAACCGCCCTCCTGCTCGGCTCGCCGATCTTTCATGGCGCGTATAAAAGGGGCGAACAACTGCCCAGCGTCTCGTGGACCGGGACTTGCTTCAGGATGACCCTGAAAGCTGTAAGCAGGCACGTCGTTGCGCGCTATGCCTTGAATGGACCCATCAAAGAGCGACCTGTGAGTGACACTCAAGGTCTCTGGCAACCCCTGTTCAGAGACCGTAAAACCATGGTTCTGACTCGTCACCATTACGGCGCCATCGGCGAGCTTTTGCACCGGGTGATTCGCGCCGTGGTGGCCGAATTTCATTTTCTCAGTATTAGCCCCACTCGCTAAGGCCATAATCTGGTGCCCCAAACAGATACCAAAAAGTGGAATTCCACGCGCCATCGCAGCACGCGCGAGTTCGATCGCGTAATCGCAGGGCTCTGGATCTCCGGGACCATTAGACAGAAAGATACCGTCAGGCGCATAAGCACAAACAGTTTCAATGTCAGACTCAGCTGGAAGTACGGTTAGAGAACAACCTCGATCAACCAGCATTCTTAAGATGTTCCTCTTAACGCCGAAATCCAGCGCCACAACGGAAAAGTTGGAAGACGGTGCCGGACGCTGGTCCCCGCCCCATTGCCAGCTCCCCTCCTCCCAAGTGTAGGGCGCCTGCGTGGTTACTTCTTTCGCCAAATCCATACCCACAAGCCCGGAGAAACCACGAGCTTGAGCCAGAGCAGCGTCTACGTCGGGATCTTCACCTGCCACGATACAGCCACTCAAGGCACCTTTATCCCGGAGAATTCGTGTCAGTTTACGGGTATCAATATCAGCAATGGCCACGACGCCTTCCCCAGACAGATAACTAGAGAGGCTTTGCTCACTGCGCCAGCTGCTGGCAACCAGAGGCAGATCTCGTATCACGAGCCCTGCAGCATGAACACCCGACGACTCCGCATCTTCAGAGGTCACGCCCGTGTTGCCAATATGGGGGTAAGTTAAAGTTACAATCTGTCGCGCGTAGGAAGGATCAGTAAGAATTTCCTGATAACCAGTCATAGCGGTATTAAATACCACCTCACCGGTAGTCTGGCCTTCTGCACCCACAGAAGTACCGCGAAAAATCGTGCCATCTTCAAGTGCGAGGATAGCGGTGTTTGACACATTCATCTCCCAGTCAGCAAGGCCCGCACGGCTGTCATAAAGAGTCACCCGAGTGGCCGAAATGGCACAGGGTGTGACGCGTATTGGCAATGGCTTGAGTAACGCTGGGTCTACATCTTGGTTAAGAGCAAAGACCCCGCCGGCTGGGACGCTAGTCTATTTGAACACCCCTGCTCTGTCCACGAACAAGCAGAAAACATTGAGTTCAGCGCCACTTGCTCTAGGATGCGCCATGTCAACACAGAGACCCTCATGACAACCGATAACGTTCATACCGATGAAGATAAGCGTTTAAGCCCATTACAGCTGGGCCTCCTGACCGTTGGCCTATTAACCACGGCTGTTGGTCAGTCCTTTATTTTTGCGATCCTGCCTCCTCTGGGGCGTGAGGTGAACCTAACGGTGCTTCAAATAAACAGCATTATTGCGTCATCGGCTTTGGTTTTTAGTGCTGCGGCGACAGTTTGGGGCCGCTTGTGTGATCAGATCGGTCGTAAACCGGTCATTCTTATTGGCCTGACAGGATATGCCGTCGGTAATTTTGTCTTCGCCATGATTTTCGATGCAGCCATGCGCGGCTGGCTCGCAGGACCACTGCTTTTCGGACTAATTTTGTTGGGACGTTGCTCTCAGGCAGTCGTCATGTCTGGCACTAACCCCGGAGCTGCTGCCTACGCAGCGGACTTCAGCTCACGAGAACATCGGACCAAGGCCTTGGCCCGACTGGGCACTGCAAGTAGTTTAGGGATGATCATCGGTCCCATTGTTGCCGGTGCTCTCGCTGGATTTGGCCTTCTTTTTCCGCTTTACACGGCAAGCGGCTTGGCCGCACTGGCCGCGATCGTCATCGCGCTCAAGTTACCCCCAGGAGAAATCAGAGAAGCCAAATCTCGAACGAACAAAAGACTGCGCTTTGTTGATCCGAGGCTGCGCCTTTATTTGCTGTGCTCCTTTGGCGGTTTCACTGGCTTTGCCGGCCTGCAGCAAACCCTGGGTTTCCGCCTTCAAGATATGCTGTCCCTAAGCGGCACCGAGACGGCGCAGTACACCGGATTCGCTCTTATGGTTGCCGCACTTTTTTCCTTCGCCATGCAGCTCTTTGTCGCCTCCCGTTTTCAAGGCCGACCGATCACACTCATACGCGCTGGCGTAGCGCTGCTACTCCTCGGGGCTTTAGTTATCGCTATCCCCGGTTCTTTCGCTCTGGTCTTAGTCGGCATGGCATCTTTGGGGGCAGGCCTAGGTCTCGCTGTTCCAGCAATTGCCGCCTCAGCCTCCCTGGCCGTGTCTCATGAAGAGCAGGGTGCGGCAGCCGGTTTAGTAACCGCCTGCCCGGCAGCAGGATTTGTCACAGGACCCTTGATCTGCGGTTTCTTGTACGAGATTGATCCCACATTTTCAGCTTTGGGCGCTGCCGCAATTCTAGTCATGGTGGTGATCACCGCATCGCGCATGCGTGGTAATAGATGAGCAATTGGCTGCTTGGTCGAAAACAGGCCAAAAAAGCCAAATTCAAGTGCTACAGCAACGCCTCAAGGGCCTTAAAAATACTTGGTGGTATAGCTGCGGATTTTCCCGAAGCCTGATCGACAAAAGCATGGGTGAAACGTCCAACAGCTCGAGTCGTATTTTCTGTTGCTGAAAATACGCCCAATTCCCAAGACACCGACTTAGTTCCCAAGCGTTCTATTCGCAGACCCAATTCGAGAACTTCCGGATAACTCACTGGCGCAAAATAATCACAGGCAGAAGCCACGACATAACCCACAACGGGATCATGACCAGGGCGCATACCCCCACGTTCTATCAGAAATTGGTTCACTACGGTATCGAACCACGCGTAATAGACCACGTTGTTCGCATGACCATAGATATCGTTGTCAGCCCAACGGGTTGGCACGTTGTAAAAAAGGGTGTAACGCGCTCTCTGGGCGGGTTTAGGGAGGGCCATATCAACCTGACCAAGCTTTCTCGTAGAGTTGCAGCGCGGCGGCCTCGGTCACCTCAACTGGATTGTTAACCAACAAGCGCTGTTGCAACATTGCGTCGGCAGCGAGCATCGGCAAGTCATCTGCCGCAACCCCCGCAGCTTCGAGGGTTGCAGGCAGGCCTGACGCCCCTATCAGTTCGTCACACCAGCCCATTAACCCAGCAGCACTAGGCGCCACACCTCCGGGCAACTCTGCCGCTAACTCGCCGTAGTCCTTTTCCACCATTGGCGCGTTGAAGGCCAACACAGCCGGTAGCATGAGGGAGTTACTTAATCCGTGAGGGATATGATAGTGCCCACCCAGTGGGTAAGCGAGGGCATGCACTGCCGCGACGGGTGCGTTGGCAAAGGCCTGACCCGCAAACATGGATCCCAGCAACATGGCCTCACGAGCGGCAAGGTCTTCAGGCTGTGTCAACACCGTATTGATATTGTGCGATAGCAAGCGCAGGGCTCTCAGCGCGAGCATATCGGATATAGGGTTCTTCTTGAGCTTTGACGTGTAAGCCTCGATCGCATGCACCATCGCATCGATGCCTGTCATTGCCGTTGCGCTTCGCGGTAACCCCAGGGTCAACTCAGCATCTAAGATCGCAACGTCAGGTAGCAATACCGACGAACTCACGCCCGCCTTTGTCGTTGCCCCCGTAGTAATCACCGCCACTGGCGTAACTTCAGAACCCGTCCCCGCCGTTGTGGGGACCAAAAACAAAGGCAAACGGCCGGGTGGCACCTGATCGACGCCGTACATATCTGCCAGTGAACGATCGCCAACCATTAGAACGGATACGACCTTAGCAACATCCATAGAACTGCCGCCGCCGACAGCGATCACACCATCGACATTGTTATTCCTTGCGACAGTATAAGCCGCCTCAACGACAGCTTCGCTGGGATCCGCAGTCACGCCGTCAAAAATTGTTAACGACGCACACTGCTTTGATATTGCGCCAGCAATCGGCTCAATAAGACCCAAAGTGACCAACCCATTGTCAGTCACTATCAAAGGTCGACTCACGCCCAGCTTTGCACATTCGTCTCCCAAGGTTCCTGCCAGGCCGGGGCCAACACGAACATGGGGGACTGTGCTATGGCTGAAAGATGTCATGATCAAAAAGTAAAGATCACTTTTCCCTTGGCTCTGCGTTCCATCATCGCCGCATAACCTGACTCATAGTCTGCGATTGGGAAAACATCGGTGACGACTGGCTTAATTTTTCCAGCCTCGAACCACTCCCACAGAGTTTTTACGTTAGACAGATGTGCTTCTGGCTCTTCAGACATAAACCGCCCCCAGAAGACGCCAACGATTTGGCACCCTTTGAGCAAAGTTAAGTTTAAGGGCACCTTGGGAATTGGGCCATTGGCAAAACCGATCACCAAAAAGCGGCCTTGCCACGCCATTGACCGCAGAGCAATCTCACTGAAATCACCACCCACAGGGTCATAGACCACATCGACTCCGCGACCCTCCGTCAACTCCTTAATACGACCTTTGAGATCCTCAGTGGTGTAGTTAATGACCTCATCGGCACCCAGCTCCTTGCACAATTCAAGCTTTTCATCGCTGCTCGCAGCGGCAATAACTTTGGCGCCCAAGGCTTTGCCCAGCTCGACAGCAGTGCTGCCGACGCCGCCCGCAGCGCCCAGCACCAACAAGGTTTCCCCGGGTTGTATGTTGGCGCGTTGAACCAGAGCGTAGTATGAGGTGAAGTAGGTGATTCCAATACCTGCTGCCTCCGTCATAGACAGTGCCTTTGGTTTAGGCAGCAAGCTGTTTTCATTGACGACCAAGGTGTCAGCAAAACCGCCGGCCATGCCCATCTGCACAACTTCATCCCCTACCTGCCAACGGCTGACATCACTGCCAACAGCCTCAACCACACCCGCACATTCGCCACCGGGAACAAATGGCAGCTCCGGTTGGAACTGATATTTACCTTGGATAATCAGCACATCAGGAAAATTTAGGCCCGCCGCCTTGACCCGCAGAAGCACGTCGTTAGCACCCAGCTCGGGCACTGGCCAGTCGTCACATAAGTCGAGCTTTTCAGGCAGTCCATGCTCCCTGCATACCAAAGCGACAGCCATATCAGTAAACCTCGAAGAGGCCAGCGGCACCCATACCGCCGCCGACACACATGGTGACAACGACATATTTGACGCCGCGTCGCTTACCTTCTAGAAGAGCATGGCCAATCATGCGAGAGCCACTCATACCGTAGGGATGTCCCACCGCAATCGCCCCGCCGTCGACGTTGAGTTTATCGTTGTCGATGCCCAGCTGATCTCGGCAGTAAAGAACCTGAACTGCAAAGGCCTCGTTAAGCTCCCACAGACCAATGTCATCAACGCTGAGACCATGCTGTTTCAACAGCTTGGGCACAGCAAAGACAGGACCAATACCCATTTCATCGGGCTCGCAACCAGCAACGGCCATGCCACGATAAGCGCCCAAGGGCTGAAGACCCAGCTGCTCTGCCAGCTTAGCTTCCATCAGCACTTGCGCCGAGGCGCCATCTGAAAGCTGCGAGGCGTTGCCAGCCGTTATAGTGCCGCCCTCAATGACGGTGCGTAGACCTTTAACGCCTTCAAGCGTTGAAGCTCGAACGCCCTCATCGGCGGAAACTGTCACTTCCGCCTCAGACTGCTCTCCAGTTTCTTTGTTCCAGACAATCCGAGTGGCCGTAACCGGTACGATTTCGTTGTCGTACTTGCCCGCCTCGTATGCTGCCGCAACGCGCAGCTGAGACTGCAATCCGTACTCATCCATCGCGTCCCTAGAAATACCATACCGATTGGCCACTACCTCAGCGGTCTGCAGCATGGGCATGTAAATATTCTTGTGCATACCCATTAGCTCTTCATCTGCAAGACGATGAGAGTTCATGTGCTCATTTTGCACCAGCGAAATAGAATCCTGACCGCCACCGATGGTCACATCCATGCCATCCACAATGATTTGCTTGGCCGCCATCGAAACCGCCATCAGGCCCGAGGAACACTGGCGATCAATGGTCTGTCCACTGACTGTCACCGGTAGCCCACCACGCAGGGCAGCCAGACGTCCAATATTCATGCCTTGTGTACCCTGCGTCAGCGCAGAACCCATGGTGACGTCATCGACTCGATCACCTTCGATGCCAGCACGCGCGACTGCGGCACGAATAGCGTTACCGCCCAAGCTTGGGCCTGCCAGATTGTTGAAGCTCCCGCGGTAGGCTTTGCCAATTGGGGTTCGAGCAGTTGAAACAATTACGGCTTCTCTCATGATCTAATTCCTCAGTTTTCTAGTTTAATGCCAAGACCTTCAGCGGCTTTACCCACCATTTTGAAGGTTTGCTCAAAGCCTGCCTTTAGCTGTGTTTCAGCTCCTTGGGAAATCTGCTCCCAGTGCGCGGCCAAGCCTTCAGGAGTTTGTTGATCTTCAGGCAACCAAACGCTGTCTGTTTCAACGATTTTTGCCACCGCATAAGCGCCAGCGCCTGCCGCTACGATGGTCTGTGTGGGCGCATCCTCACTCACCATAAACAACACTGCAGGTGTCACTGTTTCCGGAGTCAGAAGATTGAAAGCCTGCTCACCCATGAGACCCTCAGTCATGCGGGTGCCTGCTGTGGGTGCCAACGCATTGACGCGTATGTTGTATTTAGCACCTTCCTGAGCCAACGTGTTCATTAGCCCCACCACGCCGAGCTTGGCTGCCCCGTAGTTACTCTGACCAAAGTTACCGTAAAGCCCGCTTGAAGACGAAGTCACCACAATGCGGCCATACTCCTGACCCTTCATGATGTCCCAAACGGCTTTGGTGCAATTAACTGTGCCCATCAAATGCACTTCGAGCACAGTCCGGAAATCTGCCAAGTCCATTTTCGTAAAGCTTTTATCGCGGAGGATTCCAGCGTTGTTAACCAGGATATCGATGCGACCCCATTGCGCCATGACCTTCTCGACCATATCGGCCACGTCATCGGCATTCGCAACGTTAGCGGGGTGCGCCATGGCTTCACCACCAAGGGCCTCGATCTCGGCTACGACCGCCATAGCGGCATCGCTATTTTGGCCCTCGCCGTTTACTGAGCCACCGAGGTCATTGACCACAACCTTAGCGCCGCGCTTTGCCATTTCAATGGCATGGCTTCTTCCAAGACCGCCACCGGCCCCCGTAATAATGGCAACTTTGCCGTCATATCGAATCGTCATAATTTCTTCTCTTATCTAAAGTGTGCCGCGTTTTTTTATGCAACTATCGTCATACCCAACCACTCAGCGTAGAGCGCAGGGGTATCTTCGCCCTCAATCTCTACCGTGATGTTTTGTTGAGTCAAAAATCGATTGTCATCCTTTTGCTCGATACTCGCGAGTTCTATGTGAGCGCGAACGCGCTTACCCGCACGAACCGGTGCCAGAAACCTCACTTTGTTCAAACCATAATTAACACCCATGACCAATCCCTCAGGGTGCACAGAAACGCTCTCACAGAGCTTAACCAGCATAGACAGCGTTAAGAATCCGTGGGCTATAGTGCCTCCAAAAGGTGTTTTGGCGGCATTTTCTTGATCGATATGGATGAACTGATGGTCCTCAGTGCAATCGGCGAATTCGTTAATACGCTCTTGCCCAAGTGTTACCCAATCGCTGGTACCCAGTTTCTGGCCGGCCATACCTAAAAATTCGTCGATGGACAGTGTCTTAATGCTCATACGCTTTCTCCTTAATCTCGTTTGTTGCTGTTACTTACAGCAGGTCGTGCAGCTAATGATCAACCGTCGCGGAACGTGGCCTTGGGTTCTGAAGAATTGTCCGAATATTTTTTAAGTTCATGACGTCCAACCACCATGCGGTGTACCTCGTCAGGACCGTCAGCAAGCCGGAGAGTCCGCTGTCCAGACCACATAGCAGCTAACGGGAAATCCTGCGAAACGCCCAAGCCACCGTGCATCTGAATGGCATCATCCACAACCTTCAGCGTCATGTTGGGAACCACCGTCTTAATCATGGAAATCCAGATTCGCGCTTCCTTCGCATCCACGTTGTCCATCATCCAAGCTGTCTTCAGGGTGAGTAAACGGGCTTGCTCGATACCCATGCGCGCGTTGGCAATGACATCTACGTTGCCGCCTAACTTGGCCAAGGGTCGGCCGAAGGCTTCACGTGTTGTGGCGCGCTCACACAACATTTGCAGTGCACGCTCAGCCGAACCTATAGAACGCATGCAGTGGTGAATTCTCCCGGGACCTAATCGACCTTGGGAGATCTCGAATCCTCGACCCTCACCCAAGATAATATTGTCCTTTGGCACTCGAACATTGTTGAGCTTCACATGCATGTGTCCATGAGGCGCGTCGTCCATATTGAACACGGTTAAATGACGCAAAATTTCTACGCCGGGGGCATCCATGGGAATCAATATCTGACTTTGCTGCTTGTGCTTTGCCGCATCTGGATTGGTTTTTACCATACAAATCATAATCTTACAGCGCTCGTCACCAGCACCTGAAGTCCAGTGCTTTTCGCCATTGATGACCCACTCATCACCCTCCAACACTGCCGAGGTGCAAATATTAGTGGCATCTGAAGAAGCCACTCCCGGCTCAGTCATGCCAAAACAAGATCGAATTTCGCCGCGCATTAAAGGCTCAAGCCACTGCGCTTTTTGCGCTTCGCTACCGTACTTGTGGATGACTTCCATGTTGCCGGTATCGGGGGCTGAACAGTTGAATACCTCAGCGCCCAAATGGGACTTGCCCATTTCCTCGGCAAGGTAGGCGTATTCCACGGTATTAAGTCCGGAACCGTGCTCGCCCTGCCCCGTTAAAAAGAAGTTCCACAAGCCGCGCTCCCGGGCACCAGCCTTCATCTGCTCTAAAATTTCTTTTTGGCGAGCTGTAGCTTCCCACGGGCTCCCTTTACGCACTTCCGCAAAAAACTCTGACTCCAGAGGCATAACGTGATCTGTCAAATATTGGCTGACAGCCTCAAGGGTGGGGGCAATACGATCTGATATACCAAGATCCATGGTGATTTCCTTTTTGGGGTAGCCGTGACGACTTATAGGAGACTGGAAGATGACGCGGGCAGAATTTGAACATAGCGTATGTTTTCTTTACGTTCAAGTATGTTAGCGTTATTCCCTCTCGTTAGCAGGGTATTTAGGCTTTGCCAGTTGCCGTCAATATTCAGGCCCTCAGCCACAGTTTTGCAGACCGTAAGGTACTTAGAAACGTCTCTTTAACTGTTGAACAAGGCATGTTTGTGGGTCTGCTGGGCGCCAATGGGGCGGGCAAAACAACGCTTTTCTCAATACTGACCAGACTGATTAGCAACTCGTCCGGTAATGTGGTGCTTTTCGGCCATGATTTGCAGCGATCACCGGCTGATGCATTAGCAACCCTCGGGGTTGTATTTCAACAACCCACCCTTGACCTCGATCTCTCTGTTTTGCAAAACCTGCAGTATCACGGGGCGATTCAAGGAATGTCTCCCACTGACGTGCAGGCCCGGGCACAAGAGGAATTGGAGCGCCTGCAGCTCTGGGATCGAAGGCACGAACGTATCCGCTGGCTCAATGGAGGTCATCGCCGCCGCGTGGAAATCGCCAGGGCCCTGCTGCATCAACCTCAACTCCTGTTACTCGATGAAGCCACATCAAGCCTAGACCTTGAAAGTAGGATTCAGCTCATTGGTCACATCAGATCCTTGATAAAAACTGAAGGTCTTACGGTTCTATGGACGACCCACGTAGCAGAAGAGCTAGAGACAGACGATCAGGTCATTTTACTGAATCGGGGTGAGGTTCACGCCCAAGGCAAACTTTCCGATCTCATAACAGCAGCCGGAGCCAGCGACGCCAACCACCTTATGTTGAATCTATCGAAGTCCGGCTCATGAAAAACTCTGCGTATCTTTTTTGTTTTTCGGGCGTCCTCAAACGTGAGCTTCAACGGTCACTGCAACAGCGCACCCGCTTTATCAGCGCATTGGTTCGGCCGCTGCTCTGGCTAGCGGTTTTTGCCGCAGGGTTTAGAGGCACCCTTGAGGGAATGGTCATCCCGTTGTACGGGAGCCCCGTGGATTACGAGGTCTACATCACACCGGGGCTTGTAGGCATGATTATTCTTTTCAACAGCATGCAAAGCTCGCTGTCGATGGTCTATGACCGAGAGATGGGGAGCATGCGAGTTCTTCTAACCAGCCCGCTACCCCGCAGCTACCTACTTTTCTGCAAACTCTTCGCCATAGCACTGACATCTCTGTTGCAGGTTTACGCCTTTTTGGCGGTGGCATTCTTGTTTGATGTGGCGCCACCCCCTCTTGGATATTTGACGGCGCTTCCCGCCATTTTAATGGGTGCGTTTATCCTCGGGGCCCTAGGACTATTGTTGGCATCGCTGATCGAACAGTTAGAAAATTTTGCTGGAGTCATGAACTTTGTGGTGTTTCCTCTGTTTTTTCTTTCCCCTGCTCTTTATCCCCTGACATTTATGCAAGACGGCAACACATGGGTTTACTGGGCCTGCGTCATCAACCCCTTCACCTACGTGGTGGAGCTTATTCGACATGCCCTGTATCTAGACTTAAATACCCCGGCTCTGTTGGTCAATCTAGTCGCATTTACAGCACTCACAAGTGCAGCTGTCTTGGGGTTTGATCCCGCAAGGCGCATGCTTAATAACAGAGCCCCCAAGGGCCGCTAGAGTGATAAAAATCGTTAGCGAGACCGCAGCGACCCAGTGAATGAACCCCAGTGCTAGCTACTCCAATTAGCAGGGTGTCATCGTTTTACTGGTGGTGGGCCCCCATGGCTGCGCATCAACCCGGTCCACCTAAGCCCCTTTGAGCGCCTCTAGGCCAACAACCCAAACGCTAGCGATGCATCAATCGCTGAATTACATCAACGGGTGCTGGTAATAATGTTCTGCGACGCCGACCAAGTTCGATATTGCAGCGCAGAACTTGATGCATTGTGACAATTAGCTGCGGTCAAAGCGGCATCAATCTGACCGCGCTGATCGGACTTGGTACAAACCGGATCAGGTTGTGATGCGTCTCCGGTAAGGGCAAAAGCCTGACAGCGACAACCACCAAAATCTTGCTCCTTTTCAGGACAACTGCGACAGGGCTCCTGCATCCAATCAAAACCACGATAAGCATTGAAAGCTGCCGATTCGTTCCAGATCGCCGCGACCTCATGATCGCGAACATTGGGAAACTCCAACGGTAAGCTTCTGGCACTATGACAAGGCAACGCCAGCCCATCGGGTGCGACAGCCAAAAACATTTTCGCCCAGCCATTCATGCACGGTTTGGGACGTTCTTCGTAATAGTCAGGAACGACAAAAAAGAGCCGCATGCCGTCCGGATGGGCTTCCCGCCATGCGTTGGTAACCGTTTCGGCGCGAGAAAGCTGCTCTCGACTAGGCATGAGCTCATCACGATTTAACAATGCCCAACCGTGATATTGGGCGTTGGCCAATTCAACGTAGTCAGCACCCAGCTCGTGGGACAAGTCAATGATCTGTTCGATCTGATCAATATTGTGTCGGTGCAAAACAAAATTCAGCACCATAGGATAACCCGCCGACTTTACCGCCTCAGCCATTGCCAGCTTGTGCGCGAAGGCCTTTCTACTCCCCGATAATAGCTCGCTGATATCACTGTCTGTTGATTGGAAACTAATTTGAATATGGTCTAGCCCGGCTTCTCTTAATGCTCCAACACGGTCGCTAGTGAGACCTACCCCTGAAGTAATTAAATTACTGTAGAAGCCCAAGCGACGCGCCTCCGCCACCAGCAGCTCAAGATCCTGCCGCACCAAGGGCTCACCACCAGAGAAACCTAATTGGGCTGCGCCCATCTTCCGGGCTTGTTGCAACACGCGAAACCAGTCTTCGGTAGATAACTCGGTTCCCGCAGAGGCCAACTCGACGGGGTTGGAGCAGTAGGGACACTGCAAGGGACAGCGGTAAGTTAGCTCAGCCAACAGCCATAAGGGAGGTGAAATTTCCGCGGCAGCAGACATTTCAAAAATTCAGGAAAACGCAACCCAACGCTGAGCGCTGGCTGTAGTCATAAACGCCTCAATATCTGAGGCGATGTCCTCGACTTGGGGAAACCGCTCGGCAAGCTCGGCGATAATAACCTCAACGCTCTTGCTACCGTCAACGCAATTTAAAATCAATCCGGCACTTTCATTAAGCTTTACCATGCCCTCTGGATAGAGCAACACGTAGCAATCCTGCGCCTCTTCCCACTGAAGGCGAAAGTGTTTGTTAAGTTGAGGGATTGACGCAGGATCGATCATTTCTAGAAGCCAGCTCCGAAATATTGCATTACCCAGGTACCGAATGAATACCGTCATCACAGCTGTGATATGGGGGCGTGTTGTGCACGTAGGCCATGGTCATTGCGTCCAGCATTGTCCACAGAATATCCAGTTTAAACTGTAAAATACCCAGCGCCTTTTCCTGCTGTTCGCGATATTTAAAATAATCGAGAGTTACGTCTAGGCCATGCTCAACATCACGCCGGGCCTCTCCTAGGCGTTTTTGAAAGTACTTCAATCCGCTTTGGTCAATCCAGCTGTAATGTTGCGGCCAAGTATTGAGCCGGGACCGATGAATTTCAGGCGCAAACATCTCTGTTAGCGATGAGCAGGCGGCTTCTTGCCAAGTGGCGTTACGTGCAAAGTTGACATAAGCATCGACCGCAAAGCGCACACCGGGTAGCACGTAGCGAAGATCGGTCACTTCATCACGCTTTAGTCCCACCGCTTCCGCCAATTCCAACCAGGCTTCAATACCGCCTTCATCACCGTCGGCACCATCATGGTCAAGGATACGCTGGATCCATTTCACGCGGATTTCCCGGTCAGAGCAATTGGCAAGAATCGCCGCATCCTTTTGAGGAATCATTATTTGGTAGTAAAACCGGTTGGCTACCCAGCCCCGAATTTGTCGAGGCGTTAGCTCACCCGCGTACATCGCTTGATGAAAAGGATGGTGAATGTGATAGCGCGAGCCCTTGGCGCGCAGACGCGCCTCAAAATCTGCTCGGCTCAGAGGGGCCTGATTAGATGCGTCTCGCGATGAAGCGGTATCAAGGAGCGACATCGCGAGAAATGTCCTCCGCTTGCAAAAGGCTACCCATCATTTGAACTTCGAATTCAAGCCCATCAATCGCAACTTCAACACCCTGCGCTTCCACTTCAGCACGCTCAGGGGAGTCCTCAATCAGAATAGGATTGGTGTTGTTAATGTGAATCAGCATTTTCCTGGGCCGCTCCACCGTTTTCAGCCAAGCTAGCATTCCGTCATGTCCACTTTGAGGCAGATGCCCCATTTGACTCGCCAGCTTGGTGCCAACCCCAGCACGAGCCATTTCATCTTCACACCAGAAAGTGCCGTCAACCATCACTAGGTCAGTCGTTTTCATCAGCGCCACAAGCTCTGGTGTCATCTGTCCCAAACCCGGCGCATAGAGTAATGACGTTCCTGCGTTAGTGTCAGTGACCAAATAACCCACGTTATCGCCTCGGTGTGGATCGTTGCGGTGGGGTGAGTAAGGCGGAGCTTTACCGTCTAGAGCAACCGCAGTCAGCTGCAAGCCCTCGACGCCGTCGACTGAAAAGGACGAGCCGTCAGTGGGCACCTCGTGGTGCTCTACACCTCCATCCCAGCTCTCCAGCATGCGAAAAATAGGAAAGCCGGTCGACAAATCTTCAGCGACCATGTCTGTACAGTAGATTTGTAGGGGGCACCCCTCTCGAAGCATCAATATGCCCGTCGTGTGATCTATTTGACTGTCCGCCAATACAATCCCGCGAATACCCGTATCCCGAAGGCCAGTACGGGGTTGCAAGGGTGGAGCTGCTTCAAGCTGACTTCGCAAGTCGGGCGAGGCGTTAAACAATATCCAGCCGATCCCGTCCATAGATATTGCTATGGAAGATTGTGTTCTCGGGGTTGCTAAAATGCTGCCTGAACGAACGCCAGAGCAGTTGCGGCAATTGCAATTCCATTGGGGAAATCCGCCCCCAGCGGCTGATCCCAGTATTCTGACTATCAACGTGCTACACCTCGGAATACGGGTTCGAAAAAATGAGGCCGCCCAGTATCAGCGGCCCAGCATGTATCAGCGAACGCTGAAATACATGGTTACTTCAAAGCCAACACGCAGATCTACAAACTCAGGCTTAGTCCACATCGTTCTTCTCCTCTTATTACACAGCAACTTTCTCGTCGGCGCTGACTATAGCGCCGTTTCACCCTGGCTGCCAACAGGGATCATCTCAACAGTACCGGGAGTGAAAACCCATGGGCACACCACTGCGCCCTTTAATGGCGCGAGTAGTGGCGCAAGATATGCATCCAAGGCTTATCGCTAGACCTTACGGCGAAGGGCCTGATCTGCTGATCGTATTACGCGACAAGGCAGAAAAACTCACGCCCAACATGAAACCTTGCTACCTAACATTGACGCCGTGAACCGCATTGGCCCAATAACCACAACCTTTAAGAAATGTCATGCCAATGCATTGGCCACTACAGCGTGCACCACAGGGTGCTCTTGCGCTACGTGGGGAGTCACTTGATAAGTCATAGCCACTCCTGAGAAATCGGTCAATTTGCGCCCACAAGGAGCCGATATAAGCGTTAATACAATCGTTAGTGATCAATTTTTCCGATCGAACAACTTAAAACAATCTATTTGCCGATCCTACGATGAGCGCCTAGATTAGAGATCTGCCGCGCCGACTGGTCAGCCCCATCGTCACCGATGTGCGCCGCGAAACAATCTTGCAACCGAAGAAGAGGAAACGTCCGATGTTCAATAGTAAAACACTGGCAGCAGCCATAGCGGTATCTTTGTCCCTAGTCGGTTCAGCTCACGCCGAGAATACCTTTGCCAAACCCCCCACATTTTGGTGGCCCGATAGAATCGATTTAGCGCCGCTACGACAGCACAACCCCGACTCAAACCCCTACGGAGCAGACTTTAATTACGCTGCGGAGTTTGCCGAGGTCGACATGGAAGCCTTGAAGGCCGATGTTCGGGCCACATTGACAGATTCCCAAGACTGGTGGCCTGCAGATTATGGTCACTATGGCCCCTTCTTCGTTCGCATGGCATGGCACAGCGCGGGCACGTACCGAGTTGCTGATGGTCGAGGAGGTGCAGGCGGCGGTCAGCAGCGCTTTGAGCCACTTAACAGCTGGCCCGACAACGGTAATTTGGACAAGGCCCGGCGACTGATGTGGCCCGTGAAGCAAAAGTACGGCCGGCAAGTGTCATGGGCTGATTTAATGATCCTAGCGGGCACTGTAGCAATGGAAGATATGGGCTTTAAATCATTTGGCTTCGCTGGCGGGCGTGCTGATGATTGGGAGCCCGATCTGGTTTATTGGGGTCCCGAGACGGTGATGTTGGCTGACGAACGTTATTCTGGAAAACGCGACCTAAAAAACCCACTCGCAGCCGTACAAATGGGCTTGATCTATGTAAATCCCGAGGGCCCCAATGGCAATCCCGACCCCGCACTAGCAGCTCATGATATTCGCGAGACCTTTGGCCGTATGGCCATGAATGATGCGGAAACTGTGGCATTAATTGCTGGAGGTCACAGTTTTGGTAAGGCTCATGGTGCTCATAAGCCGGCTGGTTGCCTCAGTGTTGAACCCGGCGGTGCAGGCCTTGAAGAACAGAGCTTTGGCTGGAAGAACAGTTGCGGCAAAGGACATTCCGAAGACACCATAACCTCTGGATTTGAAGGCGCCTGGACCGCCACTCCGACTCAGTGGAGCATGATGTATTTAGCCAACCTGTTCGCCTACGATTGGGAAGTAACCAAGAGCCCCGCGGGGGCCACTCAGTGGATTCCAACTGATGGCAACGGTGCAGAAACCGTACCCGATGCTCACATTGCAGGCAAAAATCATGCGCCCATTATGTTCACCACTGACTTGTCTCTCAAAGTAGATCCAGCCTACCGTGAGATTTCGCAGCGATTTTTAGCGAATCCCGCAGAGTTTGAAGATGCCTTTGCCCGCGCTTGGTTTAAACTAACTCACAGAGATATGGGCCCCAGAGCACGCTATGTAGGCGCCGACGTACCCAGTGAGGTTCTCCTTTGGCAGGATCCAATACCAGAAGTAAATCACCCACTCATTTCAACCGCTGATGCGGCTGCGTTGAAAGGGGCCATCTTAGCGGCTGATGCCACAGTACCCCAGCTCGTGAGAACGGCCTGGGCTTCAGCCTCCAGCTATCGAGATAGTGATATGCGCGGGGGTGCAAACGGTGCGCGTATTAGATTGGCCCCCATGAAAGATTGGCCAATCAACAACCCAAAGGAACTGAGCACTGTTTTGGCTGAGCTTTCAGAGGTCCGTGAGGCATTTAACAGCCGCCAAACCGACGGAAAGCAGGTATCGATGGCCGATATGATCGTGCTTGGTGGATATGCCGCTATTGAAAAAGCGGCTGCAGACGCTGGACACGCTGTGACAGTGCCATTCAAACCCGGCCGTATGGATGCGAGTCAAGAATTCACCGATGTCGCCTCCTTCTCTCACTTGGAATCGACTGCTGACGGCTTCCGAAATTACTACGATCAAGGCTCGAACTATCTATCGCCTATTAGTGCCATGATCGACAAATCAAACCAGCTAGATTTAACCCCAGCACAAATGACAGTACTGGTTGGGGGGCTGCGCGTGCTCAGTGGCAGCAGTAATAACAGCGACAGCGGCGTGTTTACCGATCGTGAGGGTCTGTTGACGCCAGACTTTTTCGTCAACCTTTTGGATATGGGCACCGTCTGGCAACCCTCGGCTGATTTTGAAGGGCAGTATGTCGGAACTGATAGAAACACCAAGGCACGCAAATGGACTGCAACGCCAGTTGATCTGATGTTTGGATCGAGTGCGGAGCTTCGGGCAATCGCCGAGGTTTATGCGGCTAACGATGGCAGCGAAAAATTTGTCGATGACTTCGTAGCTGCCTGGGTTGAAGTTATGAATAACGATCGCTTTGATCTTGGGGGCATCACCGCTAGTGCCGGTCAATCTGTGGTGGCACGATAAGCGCTCAACCTCCTCTCCAAGGAAACCGGCAGTAACACTGCCGGTTTTTTTTGCGCCACGATTCGTTCAAACATGAATTTATTTCTGTACCAGCAGAACGGGCCCTGCGCTCTTGTACGCCCTTATAATACCGCTAGACTCACACAGCTAACGCCCGACCAATGAACGGCCTGCGGTGGATAAACGCCACGTATGTGGTATCGCAAGAGCCGACCAGAAGTTGGGTTATTTGGCCATTGGTCGCTTAGTTATCGACTGATCTCGCACGCTCATAAGGCTTTTGGGTCGGCGAACCTGTCATCGGCTTGAACTTCAATCCACCTGTCTCTTCACCTTCTGGCTCGCCCTGACTATCCTCTGCCTTGCCACTGGAGGTTGCGGTTCGCTGGCTTTCAGATGACACGCCAACAGATTCCAGCGTAAGGTCATCACCGTAGCGTCCCGACGCGGCTTTCAAGCAGGCCGATCCCGCCGCAGACCTTGCCAAGTCAGCACTGGACTGTGTCCACTCAGCGGTAGCGCCCAGAGCGAGCTCATTCAGGGTTGCTGCCACAACGGCTTGGCAATCTATCTCAGCGGTCGCCGCAGTAGCTGAACAAATAAACGTTAAACCCAAAACAACGCGTTTCAATTGACTTCTCCCTAATGAGAACGATGTATATTTTTGGCTGTTACGCACAGACTCGCAGTTTAGTCTTCTCTTTTGTCGCAATTGCCACCCGCTTATCCCTTACCTCTACACCAGCTACGAGCCCACCCCTAAAAACGGCAGAGCGAGACCTACCCTCGGGGTGGTATTGATGCTCAATTTTGGTGCAGCCCCGCCCTAAAAGGGCGCCACAAGGCACCATTTGTTCTGGGCCAAATAACCCAAAAAATCTATATTTATCTATGTTTATCAATGATTTGAAAAAGTTGGCAAGGTCCATGCTAAACCCTAAGCGTGCCGCAACGGGAGGTAGGTAGCCTTCCACGAACACAGAGTTTCACTCTTTCATGCTGTTTACGAGGACCCACTATGAAATTCAAGTTTTCCCCAAGCTCATCCCTAAAAACCCTGACCGCGATTTCCGCTCTGTCACTGGGTGCACTCGCGCTACCCACCCAGGCCGGTGAGTGGAGTGCAAACGCTGCCGTGACCAACAACTACATTTGGCGAGGCCTGACTCAAACAGAAAACAATTCGGCGGTACAAGGCGGCATCGACTACGCGTCCGACGGTGGGTTCTACGCCGGAACCTGGGTTTCCAACGTCAATTATGGCCCGTCAGATGTTTACTCTTACGAACACGACCTCTATGCAGGTTTCGCGTTTGAGACAGGGGGGGTCAGCTGGGATGTCGGTTACCTGTACTACAACTACGACAAAGAAGCAGAATTTGACTTCGGCGAGGTCTACGCCAAAGTTGGATTCGGTGGGTTTAGTGGGGGCGTCTGGGTGCTCACCAACACAGAGGCTGATGAAGGCCCAGGGCAGGACTTTGACGCGGGGAGCACTTACTACGTCTCTGCAGATTACGGCTTTGAAATCAGCAATGGCGTAGGCATTGGCCTTCACGTGGGATATCACGATGGTGACTTTGCGGAAGCTTTCAATGGCACCACAGGAGGCTACTATGACTACAATATCAGCGTGGCTAAGGATGGTTTCGCCTTTATGATGAGCTCGACCGATGTCGAGGGGCCGGCAGCTGACGGGGGCTACGACAACGATCAGATTAAGTTTGTCATTAGCTACGCCGTCGACATTTCTATGTAACACTCGCAGCAACAGTGCCCGCTTTTGAGCGGGCTTTTTTTTGCCCTAAATTTGGCCTTGCACTTTTTCAGCCTTAGCTAGTGGGAGCTTTGGCCTGAATTTTCTGGGTAGTTTGAGTTTTTCCATAACTCCATAACGCTTATTCCCCGGCGACTTCGTCGTCTCGCTATCCCAACGTTAATCCGTTTGCAGTTGTTAACGCGACACTCTCGTTTATACCCTTGCAAAATCCTACGGTAAGGGCGACCCTCGACCCTTCAGATTAGGGGGATTTCAATGGCTGATGTAGGAATTGACGCAACGGTAGAAGCACTTCTTGCTCCCATTGCTTCGGCAGTATCCGGCTTTGTTTTTTATGCCGTCCCACTGGGCGACGGCGAATTGCCTCTCATTGTCTTATGGCTTGCAGCCGCCGCCTTGTATTTCACCGTGTACTTGCGCTTTATCAACTTTAGAGCACTTTGGCTCGCACTCCGTCACGTGCGCGGCGACTTCAGTGACCCAAAAGCAAAGGGAGAGATCAGCCACTTCAAAGCTGTTGCCACAGCGGTATCAGGCACGGTGGGAGTAGGTAACATTGGTGGGGTGGCCGTTGCGATCAGCTTAGGCGGCCCCGGTGCCGCCTTTTGGCTGCTAATTGCGGGCGTTTTATCGATGTCGACCAAACTCGTGGAATGCACATTAGGCGTCAAATACCGACGACACAATCCAGATGGCAGCGTCTCAGGCGGCCCTATGTACTATCTTGAGCACTGGTTTAAGCACCGACAGTGGCCAGGGCTCGGTCGTTTTATGGGCTGTTTTTATGCCCTTGCTCTGGTTATCGCGGGCTTTGGTATTGGCAATATGTTCCAAGCCAATCAAGCCTATACACAATTTTTGGTGATCACCGGAGGAGACGCTAGCTGGCTTAATGATCGCGGTTGGTTTTTCGGTATGGCACTAGCCATTGTTGTTGCACTGGTGGTCATTGGCGGCATTCGCTCCATCGCCAAAGTCACCGTAGTTCTCGTGCCATTTATGGCCAGCATTTATATTGTTAGTGCTCTGATCGTCATTGGATTAAGTGCTGAACATATCCCGGGCGCCCTGCAAGCGGTTATGCAAGGTGCATTTACGCGCGAGGGAGCAACCGGCGGTGCGCTCGGTGCCATGGTGATCGGGTTTCAGCGGGCTTTATTTTCTAATGAGGCGGGCTTAGGGTCGGCGTCAATTGCCCACTCAGCCGTGCAAACCGATGAACCCGCATCTGAGGGTATTACCGCATTGTTAGAACCCTTCATCGATACGGTGATAATTCTTAGCTTAAGTTCGCTGGTCATTCTCACCAGTGCGATTCCAAACGGCCTTATGGGCACCGAGGTCGCTGGCATAGAACTCACATCCGCAGCTTTTGCGGTCCATTTCGATTTCGCACCCTATGTTATCGCCGTCGCAGCCTTGTTATTTGCTTTCTCTAGCCTGTTGGCTTGGTCTTACTACGGATTAAAAGGTTGGACCTATTTATTTGGCGAAAGTCGCGCGGGCCAACTGTGCTTTCAACTCTTATTCTGCAGCTTCATTGTTATTGGCTGTATGTTACAGCTAAAAGCCGTGCTCGATTTCTCGGATGCCATGATTTTCGTGATTGCTATACCTAACCTGATCGCCCTGTACCTTTTTGCCCCAGAGGTGAAAGCCGACGTCACCCAGTACATTCAAAAACTCAGATCCGACGCTCGGTACTAGAATATCAGTAGGGCTGGTCGCCTTCGCTGACCACACGATGCAAGCAACGGGGAGCGGGCAAAAAGTCATTAACAGGCTTGTGCTGCGTGCTACGGTTATCCCAGAGCACCACACTGTCAGGGGTCCATTGAAAGCGGCAGGTGTGTTCAGGCAGCGCCGCGTGCTGACAAAGAAAATCTAACAAAGCCGAAGACTCCAATGGGGGTAATCCCTCTATATGCGTCGTGAATAACGCATTAACAAAGAGCACTTTTTTCCCGGTCTCAGGATGCACCTGAACCACCGGATGACGTACCGGCGGATTTTCTTCAAGGGCCGCACCCAAGCGCTCACGCCCCCCAGGCTCAGCCAGACTTTCTCGAAATCCCTGAGCGAAGTCGTGAACTGCCACTAAACCTTCGAGATAGACTTTCATACCTTCAGATAGCGCGTCATAAGCGCTGGTCATACTCGCAAACAGCGTATCACCGCCAACATTCGGAATGACCATACCCCGCAGTACAGTGACCGAAGGGGGGTGCTGGCGGAAGGTCATATCAGAGTGCCAGACTTCGATTTTAGAAGGCTTATCGACAGTACTCTCTAAAATCATGACCTCGGGTATACCCGCAACCGTTCCGTATGCTGGGTGCGTTTGCAAAGGCCCAAAAATGGCTGCTAAGTCGCGTTGCTGAGCTGGCTCGATGGCCTGCTGGCGAAAAAAAAGCACCTCATGCTCATTGAGTAAATCACGAATAACTATCGAGATTTCTGGCGTCAATATTTGTCCTAGATCAACGCCCTTAATCTCTGCTCCCAATGCACCAGCGATACGTTTAACTTGCATGCCCTCGCCCTCTTCGCCTCTTTTCTATATTCGGCAGTCCTATGTCATATGGCCCGGCTGCTTAAAATAGCAAGGTAAAGGCAAACTCAAGTGCCGCGCGTGACGGTGATATTAACACCGAACGTTTTGACTCTGCGTACTCAAACGCGACTATGGGAATTTCAGACAAAGAGCAGCCAATGCGCTATCCATGTCGTGCCACTAGGGGGTCACCGGGCTGGCGTTACCACATTGCCACTGGATTAATAATCATTTGTACGGCCCCTTTTAATCGAGCCTGCCCTAAAACAAACATGAATTCGCTGACAGACTCCTGCGCAAGGCGACCGGTGTTCATTGTTTCAAGGATATAAACACCATTGTGTTTGAGCAGCACGATGTGATCATAAAAAACACGATCACCCTCGATGGGCGGCACAGCCCCCAAGCCCCAGGTGTCAGCACCCACAGCGACCGGCTCAAAAGCTGCCAAGAAAACCGCAGCCTCGTTGGTAATACCAGGGATAGTGCTACCCCAAAGCTCTGGATTGGACTTTAACGTTGCATCGGTATAGCCAGTATGGATCAAAATCACGTCGCCACTGCCCACCGTAATGTTTTGGTCTGCCATCGCAGCTTTCAACTGTTCACTGGTGATCGGTTGACCCGCCTCTAGGGAAGCGACTTTTAAATGCTTCGCCATATCGATAAGCACACCTCGAGCTACAATAGGCGGCACCTGACTGGTATCGAGGCGCGTTAGTCCAGTGATCTCGGCAAAATCCTCGCCTCGATTACAGTTATAAAACATGCCTGCCTCGCCCATGTGACCGAGCCCATCAAGCTGCGGACCCGTACCCAACCACATTTGCACAATATCGTCGTTCCAACTGGCATCCCAGCCGACAACTGAAGCACCGTTCTTACCAAATTGCTGGCTGGGCTGGACAACTTGTAACTGGGTGTATCGGGGCGGAAACGCGGGCATCCCTGGCTCGATCACAATTCCAAGCGGGTGGGTTTCGCCCTTTTTGATTAAGTTCGCTGCCGCCAAAACATTAGCTGACGACAAGCGATTAGCCGCCCCAACCTGATCATCAGCGCCCCAGGGCGAAGTCTCGCACTCCTCGGCCCAGGTTCCGGTTGCAACGACAGCAAAAACTACAGCTAACAAACTTTTAATGAGCATCATGTGCTATCTCCTGAAAAAAACTCCAGCAATCTCTAAGTGAATCATAAGAAGGCATAACGTAGGCAAAAATTTAAGGGCCTGTAATTTAACCTCAAATTATGAGAACGGATGGCCGCTGAAAAAATAATGGCGGCTTACACTAGCAGCAACGATTTTTTTGATCCCGACATAAAATATGAGCCGCCACTGATATTCCAAAAGCACAACAAACACCCAAGTCTTACTACTGCTCATTGTTTCTACTACGACTTGTCTACTACAAACCACTTTAGGCACAGAAAACAAGCCAGACCCCTAAATTGGCCCCAAGCCTACAAATTTTGCTGAGATGACCGAAATCCTCGGGTTTTTCAGGAATTGTCTAAATTCCAAGTGTAAAAATGCCATTATTTCTAATCCGCCGACATTCTGATGGCGTAACTGTCCACATGTTCGGGTCAATTGAAGAGAGACGAAGCTCTCTTACCCATAAAAATTAGAAACGTTGGCTGTAGCACTACTCTGAAATCGGTACCGCTGAATCACGGTGGCACCCTCTTTTGAACGGAGCCTAAAGCGCTCACAGGGAGAACTTCATATGACTGTAGGGGTCGCTTGGGAGCAAATAGGCTCACAGGCGGGGGAGGATGCCCTCCGCCGTTTGATCAATGAATCACCACAAGATTTCTTTGGAGATGTTGCTCGGCGTAACATTCATTGGTTCGATGCTCAGGCCAAACAGTGGGTAAACTTTGACCTTGCCGCTCAGTGCTGGGCGGGGTTTGCTGCAAATACAGGAGAGTTCGTCACTTCCGGCGCGCTCGCGCAGGACGAAAGCCCTTGGAGTTCTGTACTTGACGAAAGCCAGGCGCCCTATCTCCGCTGGTTTGTTGGGGCGCAGACTAACGCTTCCTTCAATGAAATCGACCGTCATGTGTTGCAAGGTCGCGGTGCCAATAAAGCCCTAATTTTTGAGGGTGATCGCTGGGACCCTTCAAAGAATGGCGGCCGAGGTGGCCCCGTAACCGAACAGCAGTTTAGCTACCGCGGGTTGCTGCTCGAGGTAGTCGTTCGCGCTCGCGTGCTCACCAACTTAGGGTTGAAGACGGGTGATCGCATCGCGCTGAACATGCCGAACATCCCCGAGCAGATTTTTTATATTCTCGCGGCGCAGCGGTTGGGCATTATCTACACGCCGGTGTTTGGAGGGTTTTCAGCCAAGACCCTATCTGATCGTCTGCATGACGCCGGAGCTAAGGTCGTTATCACCGCTGATGGCGGCTACCGCAACGCTGAAGCCGTTCCTTTTAAGAGCCAGTACACCGACCCAGCACTCGATAATTATGTTCCTAGAGAAGCCGCACTTAAGGCGCTATCGGACACCCTCAACGACTATCCCGATATGGCAGATAGCCAAGGGCTTTTAGAGGCCGTTACCCATGCGTTAGCCGGAGAGATCACCCTCGAACGTGCCGACATAATGCGAGAACTTGGCGGTATTTTGGCCGAAATGCCCAATATAACTCCAGAAGTCAGCGCCAAACTGCGTACCGAGGTTGCGATAGCTTTATCACAAGTTGGTCACGATATTAGCAAAGTTGTGGTGGCTCGATACACAGGCCAGGAGGTCATTGAATATGATCGAGATGCCTATTCAGACGATTTAGTAGCAACCGCCAAGCAGGAATTTTTGGCTGAGCTCAAAGCAAAGGATATGGCTTATTTTGACACCCTGAGCGACACCGATTTCCAAGCAACTCTGTATCGATTGGAAGCTGTGGTTCCCGTGGAAGCCAACTGGCCTCTGTTCATAATCTACACCTCTGGCTCTACCGGAAAGCCCAAAGGCGTGGTTCACACCCACGGAGCCTGGTTAGCCGGAGTTACGCATTCAATGCATGCAGTATTTGAAGGCACACCTGACGATGTCATGTATGTCGTTGGCGATCCTGGCTGGATTACGGGCCAGTCATACCTCATTGCAGCACCACTCTCGATGGGTATGACCACGGTAGTTTGCGAGGGCTCACCACTGTTCCCTCATGCAGGACGTTTCGCGGCAACCATTGAGAGATATGGCATTACTTTGTTTAAAGCGGGCTCTACTTTCTTAAAGGCGGTGATGACTGACCCCGCAAGCACTCGAGACATGGCTGCCTTTGACATGAGCTCACTGCGTGCCGGCACCTTTTGCGCGGAGCCGGTGTCGCCGGCGGTGCAGCAATTTGCCATGGAAAACATTTGCTCCCATTACATCAACTCTTACTGGGCAACCGAGCACGGCGGCATTGTGTTTTCGTGTCACTCCGGCGGTTATAAAGATCTTCAGCCTGATGCCAAAACTTGGGCCCTTCCCTGGATACAAGCTCAAGTTAGAGTTGCAGAATCAACCGGGGCCGATGGCGTATCCCAGTGGCGCGAGGCGGAGGTGGGCGAGAAAGGTGAGTTAGTAATCACTAGCCCCTATCCATATTTAGCGCATACGTTGTGGGGTGATAAAGAGCACTTTGGGAGCGAAAACTGGTGCGGTGACGTCGAGCGCTTCAAGGCGGTTTATTTCGATCGCTGGAGCGAGGGCTACAGCTACACTCAGGGTGATTACGCACGGCGTCATGAAGACGGCGGATTCACACTTCACGGCCGCTCGGATGACGTTATCAATGTCTCAGGTCATCGTATTGGCACTGAGGAGATTGAAGGCGCCATTCTGCGGGACAAAACACTGCGGGAAGACTCACCATTGGGCAACGTCGTAGTTGTGGGCGCACCTCACGATGAAAAAGGCGAAACCCCAGTCGCTTTCTTAGTCGCCGCTCCTGGCCGTAAATTAAATGATGATGATTTCAGCCGCTTGCAAGGACTTGTGCGAAGTGAAAAAGGCGCCACCGCAGTTCCATCAGACTTTCTTGTGGTACCCGCATTCCCCGAAACCCGTTCGGGTAAGTATATGCGTCGCACCCTACGAGGACTGCTTCTTGATGCCCCCTTGGGCGACATCTCAACTTTAAAGAATCCCGAGGTTGTCGACGTTATTCGGGACGCCATCAGCCAGTGGCGCGATCACGGCGCGCTCGCGCAAGCCCGACAGATTGTGCAAACCTGGCGCTATATCAGACTTGAAATACACCGCCTGACGGACAGCCATACTGTCGCCCTGCTGGCTATCACCAATCCGCCAGTTAATGCCTTAAATGAGCGGGCGCTGGACGAGCTGCATACGGTTATTCACCAAATCAAACATCAAAGCGATATCGACGCCTTAGTTGTGACTGGGGCACGGGGCACTTTTGTTGCAGGTGCAGACGTTAAAGAGTTATTAAAAATTGGGGAAGTTGGCGATACCGCTTCAGCATTAACGCCCCCCCACGCAGCGCAGGCCGCCTTCGCCGCGATAGAAAGTCTCGATATGCCCGTTATCGCCGCCATAAACGGTCCGGCATTGGGTGGGGGTAACGAGCTACTGCTGTCCTGCGCCTATGTGATTGCCGCGGACCAAGCCACCTTCGGCCAGCCCGAGGTCAACCTTAACTTACTCCCGGGTTATGGCGGCACTCAACGCTTAACGCGTAAATTGCAGGACCGCCAAGGTGATGAGGGCGTCGCTAACGCACTGGGCATTATGCTCAGGGGCCGCCCCATCGACTCTGAATGGGCGCAACGCATAGGGTTAGTGGATGAGGTCGTACCGGTTGGCAGTGAATCTGCCCTCAATCGTGCGATGTCCCGTTTACGCGAGCATTTTGCCGGTAACAGCCAGATTTCTGGCGTTTTGGACCGCCACAAGGCACTGCTCGCTCAACGCGAGGACGCATTGTTACCCAGTAACAACATCAAGGAACACCCAGAGGTAACAGCCGCCCTTGAGCAGCTTGCAGCTGGCGGGCGTGAACATGTTGCCCAACGTATCCTTGAGGCCACCTTCACCGGTTTAGAGCAAGGCGTCACCGCAGGCCTCGACGCCGAAGCACGTTTATTCGCTGAGTCAGTGTGTGACCCCGCTTCGGGACCCACAGGAATCACTGCGTTCCTTGAAAAGCGCAGTTCGCCATTACCCTGCCAACCAAAGACGGTGCCACCCTACCCCGGCGAGGAGCAACTCGACGAGCTCGAATCGTCGGGCAATCTCCTGCCCGTGGGCGCGAGTTTTTTCCCGGGTGTAACGCCCATACCCAGTCATCAGTATGGCTGGGGAGTCGCCAGGTCTAGCCTCGATGGTGCACCGGAGCATGGCGACCCCAAAGTAGCTGAGCGCAAACTGGTATTCCCAACCCCCGAACCGAAAGCCGCCGAAGCGCTGATATACATTCTCGCATCGGAAGTTAACTTCAACGATATCTGGGCTATCACAGGCATACCGGTTTCGCCTTTTGATGCCCGAGAATCTGATGTTCAGGTAACCGGCTCAGGAGGCGTTGGTATAGTGGTATCACTCGGTGCCGAGCTGGTTTCGGAAGGACGACTGTCGGTAGGGGACTTAGTAACCGTTTATTCGGGACAAAGCGAGTTGATGTCGCCTGACCAGGGATTAGACCCCATGGCGGCAGATTTCCGCATTCAGGGATACGAGCGTAACGACGGCTGTCACGGTCAGTTCCTAGCCGTTCAAGGACCACAGCTACACCCTAAACTGAGCTCACTAACCTTTGAAGAAGCAGGTTCTTATGGCCTAACCATGGGCACCATTCAAAGAGCCCTATTTACCACGTTGAATATTGAAACGGGGCGACGCCTTTTCGTTGAAGGTGCCTCCACAGGTACGGGCTACGACTGTCTTAGAAGCGCAACAGCTAGCGGTCTTTCTTGCTTAGGCATGGTATCCAGTGACCAGCGGGCAACCCGGGTCACGGCGGCTGGCGGCTCACCCATCAACCGTAAAGACAGCCGCTGGCAGGATATTTTCACTGCCGTACCAGACGATCCAAAAGAATGGCAAGCTTGGCATGAAGCGGGCTTACCTTTCGTCGCCGCTGCAGAGGACGCTGTCGGCGGTAATATCGACTATGCGGTATCACATGCAGGCGAAAATGCGTTTCCTAGAACGTTCCAGCTGCTGGGTAATAACGGCGTGCTGGCATTTTACGGCGCATCTTCGGGTTATCGCTTTACCTTTTTAGGCAAACCCGGCGCCTCTTCCCCTGCCACCATGTTTCGTAGGGCTGGTTTAAGACCAGGGCAAACCATCTTGATTGTATATGGACCCGGAGCGGATGATGGCATCGTTGATAATGTTGCGATTGAAGCCATAGAAGTCGCTTGCCAAAACGGCGGGCAAGTTGCCGTTTTGGTCGACACTATCGCCCAGCGGGAGTTCGTCAGTTCTCTGGGGTTTGGCCCAAGGGTTCGGGGCGTCGTTAGCATCGAAGAAATTGCGAAACGCTTGGGTAACGACTTTATGCCTCCGGGACCTTTTCCAGGCATGCCAGATCCGTTTACCGAGTCACTGGCTTTTCGCGAGGCCGTGAGAGAGTTCTCCGACAAAACACTCAAGCCTATCGGCTCCGCTATTGCCCCAGCGCTTAGAAACACATTAGACAAACGTGGACTACCTGACATTGTCTTTGAACGGCGCGGACGGGACGGCCTTGCCCTTGCTTCCGCACTGGTAAAACCCAACACCGGTCGGGTGGTCTATGCCGAAGACCTTGAGGGACAGTGCTTTAGCTTTTATGCACCTCAGGTCTGGACGCGTCAGCGACGCATACTCATGCCTACAGCGGAGATTCGAGGCACACACCTCAACACCTCAAGAGAGTTCGCCGAAATGCAGGAGCAGATCGCCTCAGGTCTGCTCGCTGTACTTCCGCCTACACCCGTCACCATGGATGAGCTTCCCGAAGCTCACCAAGCCATGTGGGAGAACCGCCATCAGGGCGCTAATTACGTTGCAGTGCACGCCTTGCCGCGGGAAGGCCTGAAAACCAAAGACGAGCTTTATCGAGCCTGGGCATTGCGAGATGCGGCAGAGCGCGGTGAGCAAATAACTCAAGTAGAAACCGGCTCAGCAGGAGCGCTCCGATGAATGATTTCGTGCAATTCACCGATGACATGACCAGTCAGTCCAAGTCAGGAAAAAGACTGGACAATAAATCGATTATCTTAACGGGCGCTGCCGGATCGATTGGCCGGTTTATTACCCGACAATTGCTCTGCGAGGGTGCCAGGGTGATGATGACAGGGCGTGATATCAGCAAGCTTGAGGAGTTTGTAGATTCACTCTGCGATGACGGTTTTGACCGGGAAAACATGGTGGTTACTGTGGGCGATTGCGCCGACCCTGAAGTTTGTCGACGAATCGTTGCGGACACCGTGGAGGCCTTCGGCACCATTGACGTGCTGGTCAATAATGCCGGTGCAGCAGGCCCCAAATACACGCTAAGAGATATTCCCTTTTCAGATGTAGAAATGAAGACCGCCGGATCCGATCAAACGATGTTCGATTCCGCCATGAACCTATTGGGCGCACCGTGGAACATGGCGCGTGCGGCCGCTCCACATATGTCAGTGGGTGCATCCATCATCAACGTATCGACAATCTTTTCGCGAACGCACTATTTTGGTCGCATACCCTACGTGGTCCCCAAGTCTGGCCTAAACGCCCTGTCCAAGGGACTCGCGCTTGAGCTTGGGGAAGAGCAAGGCATTCGTGTCAATACTGTATTCCCCGGACCGATTGAGTCTGAGCGTATCGACACGGTGTTTGCCCGCATGGACGAGCTTCAGAACCTGGAGCCGGGCAGCACGGGCCGCGAATTCCGCGACCTCATGATTACGACTCGCGAAGGTGAAGAAGGGCTTGAATACCGCTACCCAACACCCACCGATGTGGCCTCTTCAATTACTTGGCTCGCCTCAGGGGAATCTGCTGCGGTTTCGGGTCATGCGGTTGAGGTCACTAACGGTATGCAGGTGCCTGCTCAGAGTCGATCTCAGCTTGTGTCCTGGCCCGATAAGCGGCTAGAAGATTTATCAGATCATATTGTGCTGATATTGGGCGGCTCCGACTACGAGGAAGCCGTGACCTTCGCTGAGCGACACACTGAGAGTGGCGCACGAGTGCTGCTAGCATTTAGAAATCTTGAGTCAGTAGGCCACGCACGGTCGATTATCCAAGCACGAGAGCTTGAATCCGTTCAACTTTCGCACCTTGACCCCTTGCGCCGGGAATCTGTAGACAGAACCATGCAATTCATAGACGACCACTTCGGCCGACTTGATGGCGTTATTGTTCTTCCGCAGAAGAAAAATGGTCAATATGGTTACTCAATCTGTTCAGCAACCGACGACGATGTAGAGAATTTCGTCAAGGACGAGGTCGTGGCACCCGTAGCTTTTGCCTCCACACTCGCCACCAACTTAAGCCGCTGGTTTGGAAAATGTGATCCCCCCGCCATTACCTATGTCACCAACGCCAGTGATGGACATGGTAATTTACTGAATGAAGTCATTCGTGCGTCTAATGAAGCCCTAATTCGCGGTTGGCGCCATGAAGATGAAACACTAAAAGCAGCGGGAGAACTTTCTTGGTCAGTGCAACCCAACCAGTTGGTGCGCTACGACACTGAGGATAGAGATGCCCTCCCCTTTGCGGCAGATTGGGCTGCAACCCTCACTAACCGCGTGCGGCAGATGGATCCGATTAACCTCTGGATTCCCAAGGATATTAAACGTGCCACAGGTAAAGGCGCCATGCCCACATCGCTGATGCGTGTTTTACCCGGCTTGCACAAAGGAAAAACCGCCGTCATCACAGGTGGCAGCCTTGGCATAGGCCTACAATTGGGACGCTACCTCGCTATCGCCGGAGCCCGGGTACTATTAAGTGCTCGCAGTGAAGCCAAACTTATAGAGGCAAAGGCTGAAATTGTTGCGGAGCTTAGTGGCATTGGCTACCCCAATGCTGAAAATCGAATTCATGTGCTTGCCAATATCGACGTTGGAGATCCGGCGGCGCTAGAAACATTGCATCAGCATGCCGTAGACCTCTTCGGTCAAGTCGATTTTTTAATTAACAACGCGGGCATTTCCGGTGCCGAGGAAATGGTTGTTGATATGACCCTAAAAGACTGGGATCGCACCATGGAAGCGAACCTAATCTCCAACTATTCCCTAATACGTAAGTTTGGCCCGCTGATGAAAGATAAAGGGCGGGGCTCGATACTTAACGTTTCAAGTTATTTTGGTGGTGAGAAATACGTGGCCGTGGCCTACCCCAACCGCGCTGACTACGCCGTGTCCAAGGCGGGACAACGTGTGCTCGCCGAGATCCTGTCTCGCCATCTTGGACCAGAAATTCAGATCAATGCCCTGGCACCTGGCCCTGTTGATGGAGCACGACTTCGAGGATTGGGCGATGCCCCGGGTTTATTTGATCGTCGCGGGAGATTAGTTCTCGAAAACAAACGCCTTAATCAGGTCCATGCAGCCATCATATCTGCTGTCGCCGATGGCTATCCGATTGAAGAGATCAGGAAACTCTCCGCTAATGCCGTTGAGGTTCTTCCCACCCACAACCTACCTTCAGTACTAAGCCGTCTTTACTCACAAGTAAAAGACTCAGGGGGAACAGGAAGCTCGAGTAAATGCCTGCTGCACATGGGCATGGCAGTCAAGCTCGTCGAGCGATTGGTCAACGCAGGTATTTTTACGACTGAAGACAAAGACGAGTTCTTGGGCTCTTTCGTCGACGCGCCCTCTCCCTTCTTTGACAAGGAAGCCTGCAAAAGATCGGCGACCCAGATCGAGTCGGGAATTTTAAATCGACTGCACCTTCATAAAATGCCAACAGATGAGCAAGTAGGCTTGTCGACCGTATTTCACCTCGCCGATGAAATCGTCAGTGGTGAGACTTTCCACCCTTCCGGCGGCCTGAAATTTGACCGGTCGGTAACCGAAGGGGAATTACTCCTATCACCAAGTGAAAAAGATTTGGCTCGGCTTCGTGGCAAGCGCGTCGTGATATTAGGCGACTGCATGCGTAATGAGATCACAGAAATTGCGAAGGGGTTTAAATCGAATGGTGTTGAAAAGCTGTGGATCTTGACGCGCTCTGAAGAAACCAAAACCACGCTATATCACGCACTCGAGTGTGACAGTGCGGAAAATATCGACGTGCGCTGCATCGGTGACGATATCGAGGGTGCCCTAGATAATTTGCTGCGCCATGACGGCGGGTTCGACGTGGTTGTCAGCAGCCCCTTTGAGCGCTTACCCCTAAATGCGCTGGCGGGAGACCGCGGTGGTGACTGGGATCGCGTGCTATCCGATGAACAGTTCCGGCAACTCGTTCACCAGCAGCTTACCCATCATTTCCGCAGTGCACGGATTGCGGCTTTGATACCCAGCTGCCAAATCGTATTGCTTACGCCCGAGACCTCTTTAGCATCAACCCGTGAAGAGTTTGCGTTAGCGCTATTTGTAAAGAACTCGCTGCATGCTTTCACGGTGACCCTTGGGGTAGAGGGCGAGCGCCTTCCCACAGTCCCAGCGGTTAACCAGGTGCAACTTACCCGACGGGCGCACACGGAAGAACCTTCTAATGACCAGGAACTCTCTGAGGAAATGGAGCGATTAGTCGCTGCCGTGATGCAATGCTCGGTTCCCGCTCCGTCGCCAAAAGAAAGCCGTTATCTGTCAAAGATCTTCCGAGGAAATGCTGTGACGGTATAAATACGGCCTATGGAAAGCGAAACAGGAGTCCAATAGGGCTCCTTTTTTTTGCGACACAATGTGCGCCACAGTTGGGATAAAACTGAGGCTTCCACACTCAAGCAAAGACAAGCGCTGCCCCCCCGCGCAATACGCGTCGCCAAATTACAAGCGTTGAGATTGGAGGTTGGTAGAACGAAAGAACCTCATTGCTTCAAAGCTTTTTGTATTTAGCACAACCCGCTGAGATTAAGCCGATCTAAGATGGCGGACACAAGCCGCTACTCGCTTAACTGCACCACACAGCGCTGCTCGCCGAGAAACTGCTGGACATCCTCGTCGTACTCAAAGTTTTTACGATAATCTGCCATGTAGCCACGGGCATGGTCTCGTAGGCGCTTGCGTTGCAGGGCAGCGCAATAGCGACGTACATCCTCTACCGTTTCGAGTATGAGTGGGGGCACAGTGACCGTTTCGCCTTTGCTATTTTTAGCAACCATCGTGAAGTAGCAGGTATTCGTGTGTCGGCGCGCGCCTGTCTGAATATTTTCAGCAACGACCTTAATTCCCACAACTAATGACTTGGTACCCACATAGTTAACGGAACCCATCAGCGATACCACCTCCCCAACCTCGACCGGTTCGAGAAATTCCACCGCATCAACACTTACCGTCACACAATAATTACCGGCGTGCTTGCTCGCGCAAACATAGGCGACCTTGTCCATCGTCGACATAAGAGTGCCGCCATGCACCTTGCCGCCGAAATTTGCGAAGGCGGGAACCATTAATTCAATAATGGTGCGCTGAGAGTAAGAAACAGGGTGGCCTTCTTGCATCGGTTTCTCCACGGTTTGCACTGGGGTCTGGGGCAATGCTACATCACAGCAAGACAACGTGTTTATTTAAATTACCGAAAGCCATTGTTCCTAGAATAGCCATCGGTAGCACCGCCCTAGCGGGTGCGCTGACTGGGGCAGCGGTGTCGCCCTACGGCAAAGCCTCGCAGTGCTCGATGCTTGGTTTTTCTGCCTGTAACGCGCTTGCGCCAAACATTGAATGAGCGAGGCTTCAACTCCCTGCGCATAAGATTAATAACCTTAGACTCATCGAGCCCATATTCGGTCTCAATGACCTCGAAAGGGGTTCGGTCCTCCCAGGCCATTTCAATCACCCGGCCAATGTCATCACTGGAAAGTCGATTTGTGAAATTACTCAAAAGTATGCTCGATCCGCGGACAGCGCGTTTATTTTGTTACTTATACGAGGCGCTAACGTGATGAGTTCTCATTGTCCGAGCATTTTTTCAAGGGTGCGCTTTGTGCGCAGCCCCCTAAACTAAAAACCTAAAACTTGGGTGTATTTAGCGCATGAAAAAATTTCACCACCACTACATGCATTCGTTTGAAGTGGCGATCACAAATGATGGATTTTAGAGCCTTAAAAAAACCGCTATCCCCTCTAAAATCGAGGCAAACTGAGATTACTTTGCTAAACTCCATTCATAATTATTATAAAATTGGTGGTCAAAAATGGCGTCTTTCATTACCCAAATTTCAATCGCAATCCTGCTAGTTTTCCTCAGCGCGTGCTCAGATTCAGACGATCCCACACCCACACCTTCACCGCTTCCAGAACCCGCGCCTGAACCTGAACCTGAACCCACTCCCTTTCAAGTTCTTTATGATCAAGGTGTAGATCAATACCTAGGTGAGTACTCACCGATGACGTCGGAGACCGTTGGAGATATTGTTCAGCACACATTTGGCTCTGGCGATGGTCCGCTGTGCCTTGTCGGCGGTGAATACACTATGGCAACCCGGGAAGGATCTGCCGAAGAACTAATGATCTTTTTAGAGGGCGGAGGTGCCTGCAACAGCTTGCTTTGCCAGGCGACACCAAGTGCCAGCCCCGGCATGCCTACCTTTGGCATACTCAACCCAGCATCCTCCAACAATCCAGCGGCTAACTTTAATGTAGCTTACCTGCCTTACTGTGACGGCTCGGTATTTTCGGGGGATGTCGATATTGATGACAATGACGATGGCACGGTGGATCGCTATCATCGAGGCCTGAAGAATCTCTCAGCATCAATCGATGTTATTGCCTCAAACTTTCCAGCACCATCGCGCATTTTATTGACCGGTAACAGCGCCGGTGGTTTCGGCACCGACTACATGCTGCCGCTGGTGCGAAAGTTGTATCCAGATACTCCCATTGATTTAGTCAACGACTCTGGCGTAGGTATTTCGAGGCCCGGCTACGTAGACTTCGTCAGTCAAGAATGGAACGCAACCCGATTCATTCCTGAAGGCTGCGAAACTTGTGTCAGCCCTGAAGGACATACGACCGGATACCATATTTTTCAACTGGATGAAGATCCCAATCTTCGAATGGGGTTCATGAGCACCAAGCAGGATTCTGTTATCGCAGATGTCTTCGTGGGTATTGGTGGCGAGGCCTTTGAAGCCGCGCTCCTTCAGGAGATGGCGGTTCTAGAGGAAGCACATCCAGAACGCTTTCGCAGCCTCATTGCCGATGGTAACAGCCATACGTTTATTCAGGCTCAGTTCGAACGCGAGGTCGCGGGCATACCTGTTTACCAGTGGGTTGCAGACATGCTGAGTGGCTCTGCAGATTGGCAAAGTATTTCAGATTAGAGCTATTAGATTAGAGCTATTAAAGTTAAACCAACACCGAGTCGGGTAATGCGGCAATACCCGCACCGACTCGACTTTTTTGTGCCGAGCAAAGCAGAATCCGAGGCATCTTTACTGCCGCGTCTCACGGCCTTGCTGCAAAATTCCGTCAGCTATAGGCCTTCACGCCCGACTAACCGCAGTGTTGCATTCCACTGAACTACTCATTGAGCGGGAGCCTACTGCCATGGTGAGGGGCACAATTCACTAGCAACTATTCTGGCTTAGCATCGTGAAAGATGTTCTGAACATCTTCACAAGCATTTAACAGGCCCAAAAGCTTCTCAAATTGCTCGAGCTCATCACCACTGATAGGCGTCTCCCCTTTTGGTACGAATTGAATTTCGTCCACTTCAAAGTCAACATTGGGGAATGCTTCTGTCAGGGTATTGCGCGTCTTGGCGTACTCAGTATTAGGCGACAATACCGTTAACATTCCATCTTCATTCTCGACATCAGTAACGTCTACATCTGCCAGCAATAAGGCTTCGAGTACCTCATCCTCATCACCGGGAAAAACAAATACCGCCGCATGATCAAACATATGCGCAACGGTGCCCGGAGTCCCCATTTTACCCTTACCCTTAGTGAAAGCAGGCCTTACATCACCAATAGTCCGATTGGCATTGTCGGTCAAGCACTCGACCAACAGCATAGTCCCGCCAGGACCAAACCCTTCATAGCGTGCGACATGATAGTCCTCACCCACACCGGACTCAGCCTTGGCTATCGCCTTGTCAATGACATGGGATGGCACTTGATCCTTCTTGGCTCGATCAATCAGTGAGCGCAAAGATAGGTTCGCCGCTGGGTCAGTTCCCCCTGCCTTAGCACTGACATAAATTTCTCGACTATAGCGAGAATAAACCGCCGTCTTTACAGCTGCAGTTTTTGCCATCGACAGCTTGCGATTCTGGTACGCGCGACCCATTCAGGACTCCTAGAGGATAGGCTAAGGCATTAGTTTACCGCGAAAACTGCGCCATCGAGCACTTCTGGGCCTTTAATCTCAAGTTGGAGATCGCGACATCAACCACACTGCAGCACCCACGGCGACACCGCCTAACAATTGCATGGGCGCAAACGAAGCGTTTAAAACAGGCACAGAAATTAGCGCTGTAAACAGTGGAATCAAAAAAAGATAGCCACTTGTAACCGCAGCACCGCCAAGTTTAAGCGCAGAAAACCAAAATCCAAACGACAAAATAGAAGCGGGAACAACAAGCCAAATAAACAGCAAAATGTCGCTCACTAAGACCAATTTAATACCGGGTAGATCCATAGCCAACGCGAGAATGAGCACCTCACCCCCCCCCACTAGCATTTGCCATGCATTGAGACTCCAACCCGTTATCGAAAGCCCAGAGGTCTTGGTAAAAACTGTCGCCGATGCCCAACAGGCAGCACCAACTAACGCGAGTGCAAACCACTGCAACTCGCCCATACCCGCCTGGCTCACTCCCGACCCAATGATTAACGCAACACCGGCCATTCCAACCCCTAGCGCGATCAATTGCAGAAGCGGGGGAAACTTACGATTCATAAGCGCCAACATACCCGTAACCCAAATAGGCATCGTCAGGGTTAAAAGTGAAATTGTTGCGGCACTCAAGTGCTCCATGGCAATGAAGCCGGTACCGAACAGCACCGCGGTCTGCAGTGTTCCTACCAGGAATACACCACCGACATCAGACAGTGTCTTTGGGGTCTCAAGCTGCCTACGTAAAGACAACCAAAAAATCGCCAAGGCGCCCGCCAAGGTGAACCGACTGGCCACAAGAACAAGAGGGTGTATACCGTCGACAATAAAGAGCTTAGATACGACAAAGGCCGAAGCCATCAATAAAGTTGAAGCCAGCAGCAGCCAGTAATAGCTCCTGGGGATCATTTTATTTTGGCTCATTATTTTGTCCGAGACGTTCGATAAAAAAATGATAGCTTGTAGGGAACACCTTAGTCAGCCAATGCATAATGCGGGCATCCCACCCCACAAATATTCTAGGTGTTCCAGCGGCCGCATGCCTAAGAATGATTTCGGCAGCTTTATCGGGTGTTGTTTTGGCGACTTGCCGAAACTGGGCATCGCGCTCATCGGCATTGCTAAGTGCCCACTCGCCGTCGGCACGAGCACGCCGGGCTATGTTTGTAGCCACTCCACCCGGGTGGACACAACTCACTTTAATAGTGCTGTTTCGGTACTCTGCTTGCAACGCTTCGGTAAAGCCTCGTACAGCAAATTTCGCAGAGTTATAAGCGCTTTGCCCGGCAACACCGATCATGCCGAAGATGGAAGATACATTTACCAGATGCCCCACGGGAGCTGCCTGTAGCAATGGCAAAAAAGCCCGGGTTGACCACACCACACCCCAAAAGTTGATGGCCATCAACCACTGAAAGGTCTCTTCACTGGCGTCGGCAAAAGGAGCACCGTAAGCGACGCCTGCATTGTTGAAGACGGCGTCAAGACGGTCAGTTTCCCCAGCAACAAGTCGCCCCCAATTCACGATAGCCCCCTGGTCACCACAATCCACAATATGGGTATGCACAGCGGCCTTTTGCCCATCAAGGCTAGCTAGGGTCTCTTCCAATCGACCCGGATCGATATCACATAACCATAACTCGCAACCTGCAGAATTTAGCTGCTGAGCAAGAGCCCGACCGATGCCATCACCCGCGCCGGTAACAACTGCCTTTTTTCCCGTGAAATACCTCTCTGACATGCTACTAATCTCACCTAAATTTTGAGGTTACACTAGGCTAAGACAACGGAAGGTACAAGCGCTGCGCACCACAACATCAGCTTGTAAGTAGCGACAGAATTGATAACCTTCGCGCCAATCCCATGCAACTTAACAATTTAGAAAAAGGGTCTAAAAACATTGATTTCTGCTAACGAAACGTTTGACGGCACCTGGCCGTTTCCGCCTTGCTTTTCAACAGCTGCGGGCTTTAAGCAACATTACATTGACGAGGGGCCACGAGACGGCGAGGTTGTCGTCTTGCTACATGGCGAACCGACCTGGGGCTATTTATACCGGAACATGATTCCAGGCCTCACCGCAAAGTACCGTGTCATCGTTCCCGATCACATGGGGTTTGGAAAATCAGAAACGCCACAAGACAAAGAGTACACACTTAGAACTCATGTAGAGAATTTAGAGGCCCTTATCGAAGAGCTCAGGCTCACTGACATTACTTTCGTGGGGCAAGATTGGGGTGGGCCTATCACGGGCGCTTTTACCGCGAGAAATCCTGAGAAGGTTCAAAGGTTATTCCTCATGAACACCGTATTAGGTTTTGGGGGCGGCAAAGCGAGCGGCGGCAAAACCCCCTGGTTTCAATGGATAGAAAAGCACGCTAATGCTGGCACGCTCGAGGGTATTTTGGGGGAAATGGGGAGTACCGTACTCTCAGTGATGAAAATTATTGGCTTTCAAAACTCTCGTGACGTCTCTGACACCTGGATTGAAGCCTACTCAGCTCCCTTTCCGGACAGAGCGAGCTGCATCGGCGCCATCAGCTTCCCTCTTGACGTTCACGAGGGACGATTCCTCCCCTTCGTGCGTGAAACGCTAGAACATGGGGATCTAGATGCACTGCGGGCCAAACCCGCCATGCTAATTTCAGGCGACAAGGACTTTGGCATTGCCAAGGATCATGCGATCAGTGACTTCAAAGGTTTATTTCCGTCATCACCTATTGTTGATGTTGAAGGTGTCGGGCATTTTTGCCAAGAGGATATTCCAGATACACTGGTGGCCTTGATTGATAGCTTCATCCAATCGAATCCTTGACGCTTTCTTTTAACTGAACAAAAGAGATCCTTACTATGACAACTGCCATCACGCTCCTCGACGGGGGAATGGGACAAGAATTGATCCGTCGTAGCAGCGCCGCGAAACCGCATCCGTTGTGGTCGCTTCAGGTCATGATGGACGAGCCTGAGCTTGTAGCTAACGTGCACCGCGACTTCTGCCTCGCCGGTGCGCGGGTTATCTGCCTAAATACTTATTCAGTTACCCGACACCGACTGCAAATGGGAAATGAACTGCCAGACCTACCCGAGTTGCTAAAACATGCTGGAGACCTCGCGCGGGCAGGTATACAGGCCTCAGGACTTCATGGAATCGATGTCGTAGCATCACTCCCACCTCTGACGGCATCTTATTTAAAACAAAGTCCCCTGAGCCCAACTCAGATGAAAGACGAATATAAGGAGCTTATGGAACTGCAGCGTCATCATGTAGATGGATTTCTTGCGGAGACGCTAAGCTCGGTTGCCGAGGGCGAAGCAGTGCTGCGCGCCGCTCAGGAAGCAGGAACCGGCGTACACCTGGCGTTCACGGTGCAAGATGAAGACGGCACATTGCTACGCTCGGGGGAGTTACTGGAGGACGCGCTGCGGGCTTGCGTGCCGCTGAACCCGCTATCAGTGATACTCAATTGCTCAATCCCTGAAGCCATCGACCAGGGTTTACCGCTGTTAGCACAGGCTACCGAAATATTCGGCGCCTACGCCAATGGCTTTCACTCTGTCACCGCCTTGAAACCTGGGGGAACCGTAGATGTTCTAACGGCAAGAGAAGACCTGACCCCTGCTGCTTACACTGACATGTCGTTGCAGTGGCTCGAGCTGGGTGCTTCTATCCTTGGGGGTTGCTGTGAAGTGGGCCCAGCCCATATTGAAGCGCTGGCACAGGGAATCATCGGAAAGGGCCGGCAGCTTTCTGGCTTACCGGCCGCTCCCTAGCAGCGGAAGGCTTTTACTTCTGGAGCCAACTGTTGCACCAGCCGTTGGCATGCACTCGCTTGCCGGCAAATATTGGGCAGGCACCGTACTCGTCATCAATCGCCTGATAAATCGCACAGCTGGTGCACTGCTGTCCGGCACCACCAGGACCCGCTTTCTTTGCCCACTTTGCGGTATCGACCGCGGTATGGTCGGCAACATAACCCAGCGCCGTCGCGGTAGGATCATCTGCTGCAACCACTGGCCCCTGAGCATGTGAAAATCTAGCGATCAGCATTGCCGATGAGGCAACCGCAGCGCCCTTGATGAAGGTTCTTCGAGAGGTATTGTGCGACATAGTAAACTCCGGGATTAGTGTGGTATTTCCTTACTTTACGCAAGGCCATTATACACAGCCCTTCGCCGTCTAGATTTTGTCCGACTGTGCTACCCCGAGGCGCTAGCCCGGGCAAACCGTTACCCCACCAGCATTGGCTATTTGAAGAACGCATCAGCGCCCACTTAAATAGTCTCACTGGTTATGTATTTTAATATATTATATTATATTATGTAATATTAACACCTCTCACTTATAATCCAGGCTGCACAACACCTCGTAACAGTTCACAATTAACCATCGACGTGATCTTTAGGAGAAATTTTTATGAGCAGCTCAGCTTCCGACTTACTCACCATAGCTATTGGCGCAACTTGTATTGCCCTACCATTATTAATATCAACAATTTAATGAATAATATGAATATTGCTAGCAGCGTTTTTGTTGCAGAAGGTGTTAACACGACCCCTGTCACTGGGCAGTCTGCACAAATTCGCACTAGCTAAGGCCTGAAAACCCCGAAAACAGGCGATCTGGCCATTTTAATTTCTATAATGACCTCAAGTTCTTTGAAATAAAGCCGCTACTCCCATTAGATTCAGTTTTTACCCGAAATGTAATGTGGAGCAGGACATGCCTTGCATCTTCAATGGAATTTGCCGGAAAACGCTAGTACTGATCGGGGTGATTGCCGTGGCAGGCTGCCAGCACGCAGCGCAGGGTAATCGCACTGCTGACTATCCAATCAGCGAGCAATTTCCACAAGTCTACCAACAGAAACTTCAAGCAAGCGCGCACTGGCAACTGATCGCCCAAAACGAAGCCCAACTGTTGGTGACACGGTTTGACGAAGCGCCCTCACTGCAACTCAGCCCCACAAGCAGCGGCAGTGAGTCACCGTTTCAGCGCGTATACCATGACTTCCTTGCCGAGGGCCTGCTGAACGAAGGCGCGGTTTTATATGAGGCTGGGGAAGACGCAAGGGTTGAGTTCAATATTGAAGTCATTGAATTTACAGCGCGCAGCCAGCTTAACCTCCCTCCGGGCTTTTTTTCCGCGACGGCCTTATCTGCATACATCATCGGCCATGCGGTTGAAGCCTGGTCAAACCCGGCCGCCTTACTTATACCTGCCGCGGTTGGCGCTGATTTTTATCAGTATATGAATGCTGACTCACTGACACCAGATACAGAAATCATTTTAACAACGCGGGTTCGACAGGACACGCGTTTGGTCTACAGTCATTCATCCATCTACTACCTCCGCACTGAAGATACTGGGCTTTATCAAGAAGCCGGGGCAATTAAAGTCCGAGGACCTGTCACATTATGAAAACCAAGCACCCACAAAGGCTTTTTGTACTTGCGTCAGTTCTAATTAGCCTAGCCGCCTGCAGTAACTACTATGGTGGCAATGCGACGAGTCAAGCCATTTACTCAACACAGCAAAAGTCGATTGACCTTCGTGCAGAGGTCGAAACAGCCTGTGCACAACTGATTAGACGCGCGAAGCACACTAATAAGCGCAAGGACACTTTTCTAGTTGTCAGCTTTGCAGATCTCAGCGCACTTAGTCAGTCCTCGCAGCTAGGACGGCTTATGGGACAAGACTGCAGTACTGAGTTTGTTAACGATGGCTATCAAGTAACCGAGCCTTTATTTGCCGACGCGCTCTACATTGACCCATCTCAAGGTGAGCTCATGCTTTCGCGCAACTTAGAGGTTCTCGCACAAGACCATGAGGCCACTGCGGTGGTGGTTGGTACTTACACAGTCGGCCGAAATACCGTGTATGCCAACGCCAGATTGATTCGATCAAATGACGCCCTAGTACTCTCGGCCGTTTCATTTGAAATCCCACTTACTCCTGAGGTCGGTCAACTCATTGCTCAGGGCCCTCGCTAACCCCTAACTCAACGTTTTATTGATGTGACCTTAGTCGATATGGCCACCAGCATGAACCAGCCTCCAATTTGGCACCCAAGGCTGACCATAGGCTGCCTGAGAATCTCCCTGGTGCTCCCATCCACGACAGTGGTTCAGCTCATGTATTAGCACGCCTGGAACTTCTGGCGTCAACACATGCACCTCACAGACTACTCGCTGCCAACGAGCCCTTCGGATCGCACAGGCGTTACTGCGCGCGTCACCGCAAATTTGCGCCACCATCGAGGGAAGGTCATGCTTCTTTATTCTT